>Ga0247815_10000061_pt1 | contig 80011 bp, 126 predicted proteins | sample UWRJL194509B1_FD_181014 | JGI IMG/M metagenome (GOLD analysis project Ga0247815, IMG submission 181014) | Plant litter microbial communities from Arlington Agricultural Research Station in Wisconsin, United States - UWRJ-L194-509B-1 | ecosystem: Environmental > Terrestrial > Plant litter >... | reverse complement strand
AAGTAAATCAAAGCGAGTACGGAGAGCCGTAGTCAGTAAAATGCAAACTATGAATAAATCAATATCCATAAAAGAATCTTCTATTGAGAAGAAAGTGAATGTATTAAACTTCATGTTTGATTTAACAGCTTCTGAGCGGGCTTTGATCTGCAAACTGATGGAATACACTATCAATAACACAATAGCGCTTACAATAGAGCTTTCTGAGCAAATTAGAGGGGGTATGAGTGGCACATCTTTTAACACCGGCATATTCAGATTGGAGAAAAAGAGGGCAATAGCAAAATCGGGTAAAACTATTACGCTCCACCCGATATTTAACAACTTAGATAAGTTAGATCAGTTAGTGATTAATTTTCAATCTCCCACCGTATTCATTGAAGAAGCAAATTCCTGAATCTTCTCATTGTCGGCAGATATCTTGATAACATGAACTGGAATATGGCGTAAGTTGTCCTTATCCCAAAAGGTGGATTCGTCTTCTCCCCATATATGGAATTTAGTTTCAATTCCTTCTATGGTTTTCCAATGGTATTCAATTAATGCTAATCTTCTTCTGGCTTCTGCGCGCGTCACTACTTCGCTTGATAAGCAGAATATGTCTTTAGGGCATTGAAAATAGGTGTTTTCGGGGTATTGTTGGAGTATCTTAATAAAGGCTCCTAATGATTGTTTAGTCATGGTTTATGGTTTTTACAGTTAGCCTTGTGAATAATAGAAACGCCTGGCCCAAATCTGTGATATGTAATATATTCGCATCCATCAATGGTATGGGTATTTATTCCGGACGGTGTAGATTCCGGTTCTAATTTATCGGGATTTTTAAATTTCCCATCTTTTGTAATGTAAGCATCTGGATTTCGAAGCATTTCTTCTCTGCTTGGCCCGCAGGACGTTAATATTAGTGCAGCAATAATTGTTAATTGTTTCATAATTCTTAGATTTTATTAGTTAATAATTTACGTTAATTGTCCTGAGTTCAAATGTGTCTACTCTCCACAATTTCGGATCGAGGCTCCACAGGTTTAAAGTCTTCATAATATTTCCGCGCGTGCGCTTCGTATATTGTCGGGCTGCACACCACCTCATTATTATATCTGACTTTCCACCAGATTGTGCCGTCTGTTGCTGTTTCTTTGATTAGTTCTATCATTGTCCTTTAGCTTTTAAGATTAAATTAAATATTTTTAATTTGTTTTCGGGTAACGTCCCCACATGATCTAATATTTTGTAATAATCGTAGAGGGCTTTTAACATTTCTTCAGCTAGATGTTTTGAAACATATTCTCCGGCGGCGGATTTTAAGACTAACACATTTCCCTCCCTTAATACAAGGGGATTTTCTATTGTTCTCATAATTAATCTAGTCCGCAGTGTTGAGCCTGCAATTTAAGGGTTAATAATTTATTGATTTGTTTGCCATAACCATTATTAATAAGGGTTAATTGCTCAATATCCATGTCATATAGTTGATCGAATAGAGCGGTGGCAGTGCTTTCTTTTGTGAACTCGTCGTGTTGTTTCTGGCCGAATGACCACAATACCTTTTTAGCCTTTATAATATCCTCACAGAGGCATATTTTATAGTTAAGTTGGTCTTGTATTGATTCTGCGTGTGCCTGTCTTAAAACGGCTTTAATTCTTGGATTTGTCATGTTTTCTGGTTATTTATTGGTTAAAAATTGCGTTAGTTGTCCTTAGTTCAAAATGATTCTTTTAGTATTTCTTCGATTATATCGGCAGTCGTTTTGAACCCTTTGGAATTTGCAAGGTCAATACATCCTTGTAAAAATTCTGACCATGTTAGGCGTGGCATTTCTTTTAATGCGGCCTGAAACTCTGTTTTTAGGTGTTCTTTTAATTTTTCTTTCATAGCTCTGAGATATTAAATATTTCTTCTTCTGTTAAGTACTTAATACGTTTGCCATAATACAGTGCAGCTAACACTTTATCAATACTGTGGTGATCTGCTGGCAGGCCGAACTCATTAAAATAGAGTTCGTTTAATTCTGTGCGGGATAGTCTTTTAAGTTTTTCCATGTTATTTGTTTTTAGTTTGTTAATAAATATGCCCCTAAGGCTATTATTCCGCAAAATATTAATGCCGCTCCCAAGCAAATTAGCGCATTTATCATTCCAATTTCGTAGGCTTGCATTAATATTAATGAAATAAATGCGATTAATATTAAACTTGCTCCTATTGCTTTTCTCATAGTCTTACAGTTTTTGTAATGATTAATTATTTATTGATTTCCTTACAGATCTTGTAAGGGGTTTTATGTTTTCATTGAGCCATTCTTTAAATGTCTTGGGTTGTTCGTTACAATAACATATACATTGCTCTGTGTAGTTGTTATATTCAGCCGAATAAAGTGATTCCGGCGGCTGTCCTGGGTCTTTTGTTCGCTCTTGGTAGCTTGTTGTTATTCCTTCTTTACGTGTCATAATATTGATTTTAGATAGTATTTAATTCGTCTGTATATTGTGTTGAGGTGGCGCATTATTGTATTTCCTGTAATTGTGACAATTCGTCGTCATTAAACAGTCTGGACATGTTTAACCATTCATCCTTAACTGCTAAGTATGTTTTTTCGGCCTTTTTGCTGTAAGTGTCATATCCAAATTCACCGCAAAAGTCCTCAAATGTTCCCGGATCGTATTTTGTCAGGCAGGCTAAAACATCGCATGAGGCCGGGGGTGAGAAATTAGGGTTTTTAATAATTTCCTTTTCGTTTATTGTGGTAAGAAAGAAAATAGTTTTTAAGTCCTTTTTATTGAATGCGTATTTACTGCCAAACTGTTTAATTAAAGGTTCTGCAATTACTTTGTTTCTTAAATGCTCAACTAATTGATACTCTCCACTATTATTGATACTTTGCCCGAAATTAAAGGAATATTCACGCGAGCCGCGAACAAGCGTAATTTTGTAAATGTCGCGCGTGTCCTTGTCATCTGCAAAGTGCTTGCCGTGCTTTAAAAACTCTGCTTTGAAAGTGGTGTTTGTTTTAGTTAAAAAGTCATTCGCTTGCTGTGTGTATTCTGATACTTGTGTCATAAATTCTAGTTTTTTAAATGGTTAATTATTATTTATCAAAGTTAGTTTGTAAGATCTTATTTGTTATTACCGCTCATCATTTTATATGACCGTCTGTGTAATTTATTCAGTGGCTTTATTAATCACATTTTGAATCTCAATAAAAAGATATTCAGGCAGTTGCAATAAATTATCCTTACTGTGACTAAAAACGCTTTGTAAAGCCTCCAATAATTCAGGGGCTGCCGCTATTAGTTTGGCGTTCGGCTCACAATTGCCGGAGGTTTGACAAATAAAACCATTAAACGTTTTGCCGTCCATACTATAAACGCTCCAAGTGGAGTATTTATTGGGACTGTCCTTTTCAGCTTTCCACGGGCCGGGAGTGTGTTTTGTTTCCATTTTAGTATTGTTTTAACAGGTTAATAATCTTTTCTTTAATTGTTTGGCTTGTCACTGGCTTTGGAGTAGCAAGGCTTTTGTATCTTCTAACTGTTGTCATGTTGTTTAGATTAAATTGATTAATGTGTTAATATATTCCTGACTTAATCCGCTATTCCAATTGCCTGTTATCGCTATAACCATTTCGCGACGATTAACTTTAGGCATCGCGGCAAATTGTGCTTTAGCTTGGCTTATTTGACCATTTATAAAGCTTTCGATAATCATCTCAAAGTATTTCATATCTGAGTTGAAGTTGTATTGTTTAAGTAACTTTTTCATGTTGTTTAGTTTAATTAATTAATCAAAGGTAATATGCGAATGTCTGTTTATTGTTACCGTCTGTCAGTTTGTGGGGACGTTCGTACTATTTACCTCTGTGTTTTTCTGCAATTTCTCTTATGAATAAGTGTAAAACATTAGCTAGTTTAACCGATTGACTAAACCTAACGGCTTCGTGTTCGTGTTTGAAATAGCAGTTATATGTTACATTGTTTTCATTGTGGGCCGTGCATTCTGCTAATTCTCCGGTATCAATGTGAACCGTGTAATACTTGCCGCCTTTTTGTATTTTATGGCCTGCGATAGTTAAATATTTTGCGTTCATTTTTTAAGGTATTTAAGGGTTATTTTAATTCCTGCGATAAAGTCAGACGTTTCTTTTATACCGTCGCGACCATTGGCGTATTTAACGATATTAGAGACTTCTCTATTTTCTTTTTGTTCCGGCGTTTGGTGGTGATCGCATCCGAACTCAGTCGTCCAGTAAATACATATATTACAGCTTACCATAATTATTTGATGTTAATGTTATCGATAAATAGTGTTGATATGTTAAATTTTGCGGTTACTGAATCAATGGCGTGTTGTAAGCCTTTATCAGTTTTATAAACCTCTTTAAATGATTTTGGCCCGCAAGCCACTCTAATTGTAAAAGTGTATGTTTTCATGGTTTAATGTGCTTGTATGTTAATAGCTTCAAAAGAATCGGATTTTATTTTAATTGCGGCTGCGTTTTCGAGGGCTTCCACATTATTTGTTGATGATTCGACCGTAACAGAGGTATAAAAACCAACTCTATTTAACTTCCATGTGTCGGTGTCTTTTGTCATTCTAAATCCTGATACTGTGTATGTTTTCATGTTATTTTGTTTTTCTTGAATCAAAGGTACATCGTAAAAAGGGGCATAATTGAAATACTACACGAACGGTAAAAGGAATAGGATGAGTGGCAAAGATCTTATTTGAGCGGCAAAAGGAAATAATTAAATACATTCATTCTAAGCTATTATATTACTATCAATACCTCAGTATCGCTAATTAATAATAGCGTCTCAAATAGACTGTAATGAGTGTATAGGCCTAAATTTTGATAGTTTATTACCTGCATTCGCGCGGATACCGACGGATGTTAATCCCTTATCCTACTAAACAAATACAATAACATCAATACACTAAAGTATATAACACTACTAATAATAAGAATACTAGCAATAACACTATTAAAACCATTATACCCAATACACCAACACATAAACCTTAACATCACACTAACACTAATAACACTATAATAAACGTAAACCATTATAACTACAAATCTCTCCATATATCCCTTATACCACACTACCACAACAAAGGTTGCACTAGCTACCTATTATTACCATAACACTCTACAATAACCCAATATCACTCCACAACCACATCCCAACACCTCACAATTACCCATATAACACCCTATTATCACTAACATAAATATCAGCGTGTATTATGCACCCCTCATGTGTCCTAATTTGAATATTTGTCACAAAATCTATCAATTTACGTGTTAGTGAATGAAATTAGGCAGAAATAAGGCTTAAAATAGAGGCTAATTTGGAGGTAAAGTGCGTTTTGTCCACCGTTGAGTATCGCGATACCACTCATATTTAACATATTTAACAGTTTTATAAATAGTGAGGGGATAATTGGCGGATAATACCAGGATTATGCTAATATATATACTAATCCCTTACTTACTATACATATCTCCATAACATATATACTAACTTTCATTACAATATCTGTAATGATTCAGCGCATATCTATTTCCTTACAAATTCTGTAATGCTCACAATTATAATTTAGCATACACACATGTCAAATAGATCTAACAAGTGTGTTGATTATCCGCGCAACCTCAGTTAATAAATTCACAGATAAATAAATTCTCAAATGATCTGCCATCAGAAACAAAGCCCCCCACACGGTTTATTTTTTCTAAGACGGAAAAAGTGCTACATAGGTATCCGCCCCCGTTCTTTCATATAATATCAGAATGTGGTATTAATTCACATTGGGAAATTTTTTATAAAAAATAATTTTGTTTGTATTTTTATGCAACCTTATTTGAATAATGGGGTATAAGGTGTTTATGGGATATAGTAAGAAACAAGAAGAGTTTAGAGAATTGGTATTGGGTGGCAGTAGTTGTTATTTGAGTGGGAAGGCTGGTACGGGTAAGAGTTGGATTGTAAGGGATGTGATGGAGGAGTTGAAGAGGAGGGGTAAGAAGGTTGTGGCGATAGCTCCTACGGGGATAGCTGCTAATAATATAGGCGGTCAGACGATACATAGTATGTTTGCTATAAATCCTTTTGGGGTTAGTGATTATAAGAGTGTTAATTTTTTGAGGACTGAGAAGAGGAGAATGATAAAGGCTGTGGATGTGTTTTTTATAGATGAGGTGAGTATGTTGAGGCCGGATTTGTTGGATGCGATTAATTGGACTATGGTCAAGAATTGGTGTGGGGATTTGTGGGAGAAGCAGGTGGTGTTTGTGGGGGATTTGAAGCAGTTGCCGCCGGTTATGTATGATAATTTAAGGAGTGTTTTGTTGAAGGGTTATGAGGGGTATAGGTTTTATGATGCGGGGTGTTATGAGAAGTTGGGGGTAGTGGATGTGGAGTTGGATGAGATATTGAGGCAGAGTGATGAGGAGTTTATAGAGGCTTTGAATAAGGTGAGGGATGGGAAGAGGAGTCCTTATTTTAAGAGGTTTATAGGAAAGGGAGAGAAGGGGATTATCTTGGCTCCTTACAATAGCACTGTAAAGAAATACAATGAGGAGGGGTTGGCAAAGATTGAGGGGAAGGAATGGGTGTTTGTGGCGAAGGTGGATGGGAATGTGAAGGCTGATGATTTTAATTTGGAGAGTGAGGTTAGGGTTAAGGACGGGGCTAGGATAATGTATTTGGCGAATAGTAAGAATAATCCGTTGGTTAACGGGACGATTGGGACTTTTGTGGTGAGGGAGATGAATGGGGAGGACAGGTTCTTTATAAGGGTGGAGAATGAGGAATATAGTTTGGATAGGATGACTTTCACTAAGAAGGAGTATGTGTTGGCGGATAAGTATGGTAGTTTGGAGTTGCAGGAATTGGGGAGTATTGAGCAGTATCCGATAAGGTTGGCTTATGCGTTGAGTATTCATAAGAGCCAGGGGATGACATTTGAGGAGGTGACTGTGGATTTGACTAGGCCGTGCTTTCAGAAGGAGCAGTTGTATGTGGCTTTGAGTAGGGTGACGGGACCGGAGGGGTTGAGTATTATTTATGAATATAAATGAAACCTTAATGTAATGTATAACGTTTAACTAGGGATATGAAAAAGAATGTGATAACTAAAGGTGGTATTAATGTGAGTAACATTAAGATTGGCGATGTTCATTATGAATATGAATACGGAATAGGCATTAAGTGCAAAGTGGTTAGTCTACCAGAAAGATCGGAAGATGGTTATTGGTCGTGGAAAAGTGAAAATTTGACAAGCGGCGGAATAATAGATTACGGAGTGAAAGAGGGTATGAGTCATTATGGGCCAAATCTATATGATTACGAGGCTTATTCAGTTAAAAATTATATTTAAAACAAATAATATGAAAGAAAACAGATTACCAGAGAGCTGGTCGGTTCGCAATGACGGAAGTCAGAGATTTAAAGATACTGTGATTAGGTATTTGAATGATAAAGAGGGTCATATAGAATATGAGGGGTTTGATGTTGGTCGTTATTATGGAATAGATAACGAAAAAGATCTTGCTTGCTTAAAATTTTCATTCGGAAAAGCATTAACCATCGACAAGTTTATAGAGCTTTCGGGAGTTGACTTTGTGGCTCAAAAACTAGGAAGTGATTACATTGCGGATGCTGTTTTGGATAAAGAGATGAGTCAGTCGGAGAGGGTGGATAGGTTTAGAAAGAGATGCGGTAACGGTCATGGTTATTTTAACGCTACGTCTTCACCAAATAAATCAGATTCACGTCCGATCACTATGAGTCTTGAAACAGCGCGGGAGATGTGGAATAATTGTCAGCCGAAAGTTGAAAGTGCGGGCGTTGGCGTTCTTGTCACTTCAAACAGCCTGATTAACACGTCAATTCTTAAATTCCTACTCGATAACTTCTCTAAAGAAGAATTAGATGGTAAGGAAGGGTTTACATGGGAGGAGAGTTTTGAGCCGGGGCATTACATTGAGCTTCTTACCAACGGAGCTTTATCAAAACTTAACGTTAAAAAAGCTTGTAATACTATAGCTCATCCGTGGTTTAAAAATCAATACCGCACCGAGAAACAAGCTTTATCCGCCCTTGCATTTGCACAGTTGAGTCATATTTGCGCTAAAGCAAATGAAGGAAAGCCTTTATCTAAAAATTATGTTGGGGTTGTTCGCAGACAGGTGGACGAATTAATTTTCTGCGAAAGAAACAAGGATGAATATCATTTGTATTTCCACGAGACTAAAGACGCTGAAACATCTCTTAAAGTTAACCGCGCGCTGTGGGAACAGTATTGGATGCTGTAATTATGACATTATACGAAATACTAGGTGTGGATAAGAACGCCACGCAACAGGAAATAAAACAAGCTTATAAAGATATGGCTAAAGAAAAGCATGAAGATAAGGGTGGTAGTCATGAGGACATGATTGAGGTTAACCGCGCGTATATGGTTTTACGGGATAAGGTCAGAAGGGATAAATATGACCGGACGGGAGATGAGGAGATGGAAAGCTTTGATCTTAAGTTTAGTCAATATGTTCAGCAGATCTTTATGAATATTATCGCGCAGAATGATGTGGATTATAAGGACTTAATACAGGAGTTTAGGGAATATAATGGCCTTATGGTGGACGATAATGAGAATAAGGTACTGGAGTGTCAGAAACAATTAAATAAGCTTAATAAGGTCGTTAAAAGGCTAAGTGGGGAATCGGGAGTTGTGTTGCAGGTTGTAAAGAACAATGTAGTTAATATTGAGAGGGAGATAGAGGGGATTAAGGATAATATTAAATTCTTGAGGGAATGCGGGGAATGTTTGATGAGTGTTCATTATAAGTTTGATGAAGCTCCGCCGCAACAGAGTTATGAGTTTCACGGATTTAATTTTAGACAAGCATGAAACTAACAGAAGTTCAATTAAAAGCTATTACAGAGAATGTAGTGGCGCGGATCAAGGAAGAATATTACTTAGTACCTAAGGTTCAACAGGAATTAACAGCCGATGCTTCTGAATGCATTATGGCAGTGGGAGAATATGTTTGTAACCGGATGAGGGCTAGATTAGAGAATGTAAGGGATAAGGCCAGGCATCAGGATAACGCAAGGGTGAGGGAGATATGCGTGTATGTGACACGGGCAATCTATGGGTATCAATTCACATTGGGAGAGATAGGGCAGTTTTACGGCGGAAGAGATCATTCATCTATGGTATTCTATTGTAAGAAGGTAAAACAGACTATGCGGGATAGCAAGGGTTATAAAGAGACAGTTGAGAGTTATATTAACGACTACAAGGAATTGCATAATAATACAATTAATTTGAATATTAATAAATAAAGGAGTAAATTTGATGGATTACAGTTACAATGAGAATCCCGATTGGGATACATTCGCTTGGGTGATATTAATAGTTGGAGTGTTAATTTGGGTAATAAAGTCTATATGCTAAAAGAGGAGTTCACTAAACACGGTATTATAGACTGGTGGTCAACTGAAATGGCTATTAACGATCTTTATTCAATGACGGAGAGAGATCCTTGTTTAATCGCGGAGAGTATGGGATATGATATGGCGGAGGATAGACCTTTTCATGTTTATATGTTCATCACTGCTAATGATACAGTAATGCCTTACATATTGATATTTAAGGATTACAGGAGTAAGGTTAAGTTTGTCACAGATAATCAAATATTAAATATTGAGGTATGAATAGGGGAGGCTTCTTAAAAACTTTAGGAGTATTATTTGTTGGCGCGGCGATTAAATCTAATGTGCCGGAGTTTTTAATTTCAAAAGAAGATGAATTAAAAACCTGTTTACCTTCTCCGCCGAAAAACAAATGGGTTAACCACATGACTATTCAGAGAAAAACATTTACAATAAGTGGGTCTGGGGAAAGTCAAGTTTTGTGGTATAATTTTGAGGATGGTAAGTCGGAAGGCTTCATAAACGAAGATTTTTATAATAAATTAAATAATAAGGCATGAGTGCTAGTAACGATGAATATCAACAACGCCGGACATTTAATTACATGGCAAGTCCATTTGATGATAGTATTATCATGGAGGGTGAAGAATTGGATAAATGGCGTATGGATAATGAAAGAATGAAAAATTATTACGCTAATCATCCAGATGAAATAGACGATGATGAGGGAGATTGGTTTAGGCAAGTTGAGGCGGAAGAGAAAAAATGTATAATTATTACGGGAGAAGAGGGTATTGATAAATTCAAATCTGTTATAGAGGAAGAATTTATTAGAATGACTAAAACCGGATTATACCAACCAACTGGAATTAAACAAGTAAATAACGAAAAATGAATATAAAAAAGATCACCCTAAAAAACAACGGGTTTAATGGCGCAAAAGTCGTTTACATCCTCCCTGAAACAAAAGGAAAGAGAATTTCTAACACGGATATGGTGAAGTCGCCGAAAGACCCAATCCATAAAGACTTAGAAGATTTATTTAAAGACCTTCGTATTCACTTATTGAATATTTGTCAAATGTCTAATCAAAAGGATGAAGATCAGATGAAATTCATGCTTTATGAGACTCAGGTTGTAGGGTTGGAATTTGATTCAGAGGGCTTTGTATTGCACGGAGAAAGAGAAGTGTTCGGGAACAAGAACATTAAGCTAAACACTCCTAAAGTGGAGGAAATCGACAATTATGAGGGTTATGAAGATGTTGTGGCTATCGCTAAGGATATCCTAACTGAAACCAAATTGTATTTGGAGGGTGAGAAAAAAGTGAGTGACGAAGAATTAACTCAAAGATGGATTGAGGCCGGAAAAGAGAAGTCTATGACAATGGACACATTTAACGGATTAACTCTTGATGAGCAACGCGATTTCGCTACAAGCCTTTTGGAAAACAAGTTCGGTAGTATCATTATTCACAATTCAGAATTGGCGGAAGATCTTTCTATTGTAGTTGAAGAGGAGTTTGAGTTGGATGGTGGCGAAGTAACGCTATCTGAAACTAAAAAGCCTAAGAAATCCAAAGAGGTTAAAGCAGAAGTTCCAGTAATAACAGACGAAGACGAAGCGTTTTAATGTCAAGGATTCATAACTTATATGACCAAAAAGTTCGGCTGGACGAGAAAGTTCACAAGTACTTCGATAACGAAGGAAAGGAATATATGTCGTTCAGCCGACTTTATAACTTCCTCGTACCTAAATTCGATGCTAATTTTATAGCCGGGCAGGTGGCAAAGTCAGAAGGTAGATCAAAGGAGGCTGTTTTAGGCCAATGGAGCAATGCAACTGATGAAGGTACGCGTATAGATGCCGCGCTTGAGTTATACGCTCAGACGGGTCAAATATTGGAATCTGATAGGGATTTAAAGGGTATCGTTGAACACGTTTTAGGTAAGTATAAAGACTATCATAGCTGTCATGAGCAATTGGTAGTGTATAATACTATTACGAGAACTGCTGGAAGTTTAGATAAGTTGGCGTTATGTAGCAATAGAAAGGATAGTAAGTTTCATATCAGCGACTTTAAATGTTTTGATAAGGGTATGAGTTATGAGTCTAAAGGTCAGGCATGGCTTAATTATCCATTAGACCATTTGCCAAACACGAAGTATTCCAAAATCAATATACAATTATCGTATTACGCTTATCATTTTGAGTTGCTTACCGGCAGAAAATGTGAAAGGATGTTTGTAGATATGATTATCCCTAAAAAGGATGTTACGGGCAAGGTAATACAATATACAAACAAGGTGATACCTATGACCTATTTAAAAAGGGATATTAAAGATTTACTAGATTACTTCAAAGAAAAGATTATTAACGAATTAGAGCCGGTGCAATTACCGGAATTGGAGGCGTTTTAATGGACAGGGCTAGAGAAACTATAATCGCGGGAATATGCTTACTTTGTTTAGTGTATCTAGGCGTGGCGTACAAGGAAATGAAGAAGAATCATGACAGGGAGGTGTATCTAATATTTAAGATTGATTCCTTAAAAACAGAAATTAAAAAATTGAACTATGAGTCCACAAGAACAGGCAGATGAGTTATATTATAAGTACAGTGAGTTTGATGACTTAAATTCGGAGGAGGTACAGAGGTGTTGCTGTATAGCTATTGACACTATAATGACTCAGGTAGACACTTTAGGTAAGGTGTTTTGGCGTGAAGTGAAATCTATAATAAAAAAATCTACATGAGTTACTTAATAGAAATTGACCATCGCAATAACCAGATCTTGAGACCGGAGGTGATGAAAATGGTTATCTCCTTTGAAGCCTTAACTGAGAAAGAGATGCTGGCGGTGGTGTTACATTGCGATTATCATTCGATTTATAAACAGTTTCCCGATCACGAGAGAAAGAGAAAGGCAATGTATCATGCCTTTGATGACAATATTCCTAAATTTTGGGAAAGCAATAAGATAGTTAAGGCCGTTGATGATTACATGAGGCTTCAATACAATCCAAAGATTGAGGTGTCGCGGAAATATCAGCAAAAGATTGACAAGTTCTTACAATTACTTGAAAATGACGACAGTCCTACATCTGTAAAAAAGACCACAGATGCTATTGCCTCATTGAGGCAGAGTATTGCGGCTTTAGAGAAGGAAATCGACGAGGAAACGTTAAATGAGGGTGTAGTGAAGGGTAAAATGACTCTTTCGTGGCTAGAGAAGATTCAGGCTAGCTCTAAACAATACGATAATATTTTAAAGAATAAATGAGTTCAAGTCCTATAGTTCTCCGCGCTCCGTATTTTAAAGGAAAGGGATTTGAGCCTGCCCCTGTAATTAAATATGGCATTCCTAAATATGCTGACTCTATAAGAGATAAAAGAGTTATCGGAACCCCTGCATGGGAAGAGTACTGGACTGAGGAGTTAAGAAGGTGTATACACGGATATCAAACAGGAGGAGTATTTATACCTGGAAGGTTCTATTTCTATATTAATTATAAAAGAATGTCTACCATTAAGGGGGTTATCACCCCTGACATGATAGATTTGCATTTAGAGCTTGCTTATTTGATTGAATATGCTAAGAGTGTCGGAAAGGATATAGTATGCGCTAAAGGCCGTAGAAAGGGTATTTCTGAGGCTGCCAGTACAATGGTTATTGATTATGGATGGAGATTCTTTCCGGGTTATAAGGGAGGGGTTGCCGCGGGTAATAAAACTTACGTAGATGATTTTCTTTCTAAATGGAGATTTGCGGATAGCGGTATGCCTCCTGAGTTTTCTGTTAAGAAGTTGTTGGACAACGATGATGAGATTATCGCTGGATACAATATTCGTAATTCATTAGGAGCTTTTGAAGAGCAGGGAACTAAGAATACTATATATGCCAGAACAATGCACATTAACCCTAATATGTTTAAGGGTCTTTATTTGAATGATGTTATCGCGGAGGAGATTGGAGAGTTTGAGAAGTTGTTAGAGTTTAAATCCGCCACTAATGACTGTTTAATGAATGGTAGTCAAAAGGTCGGAATGGGGCTATTTTTTGGCACCGGGGGCAACGTCAACAAGGGTTCTAGGGATTTTAAGAAGCTGTGGTCTAACGCAAGCGATCCTAGTTATGGAATGATTAAATTCTTAATTCCCGCGCCTAGAATGTATTTTTATGGCAATGCAACTGAGGCAAATAGAAGGCTTCCTACTCAATCTGACTTACTTAAAAAATATAAACCATTCCAATTACAAGGGGTGGAAGATTTAGCTTTGGCGGAAAAGGCTATTGTGGATAGAAGGGCAGCATTCTTAAAAGCTGGCAACCTAAAGGAATACAACGAGGACTTACAGAATAACCCTTTAAATGAAACTGAAATCTTCCGAAAGACAGTGGTTAACAACTTTGATATAGAGAAGTTAAACAATCAAATGGCTATAATTGACGCTTTAGAACATCCAAGATGGACTAAGTATAAGATGGAATGGGTGAAAGATGACAAGGGTATGATTAAAATGCCTTTGGCTGTTATTTGCACCCCTTTAAAACCATTTGATAACCAAGATGAATGTATTTGGATTATAGATGGTGAGCATCCGCGTAAAGGCTATCAGAATTTGCACACGAGCGGCCTTGATTCTTATGACCAGGACACCGCTAAAGCCTCTAAATCATTAGGGGCAATGTGTATTAGAATAAGGGCTAATCATATTAACAATGCAATGTCTCAGGCTCCTATTGCAGTTATTTCATGTAGACCTAAACGAAAAGAGAAGTTTTATGAGTTATGCCTAATGGCTTCTGTATATTACAATCTTATAGGAAATGTTCTTGTGGATGTGGGTGCCGGAGTTATAATGGAATATTTTAGGGAGCATGGCGGATGGAAGTTCTTAGCAGACCGTCCTAGAAAGTTCGAGAGCGAAACAAGTGAGCAGACACATGAGAAGGGTGTTAGGTTAACTAATTTTAGTAGACCAAGAATGTCCGGTTTAATGCAAGCGGATATCGTGGATAATGTTCAGAATAATTGGTTCCCTGAATTAATTAATCAATTAGGTAACTTTGATGAGGTGGAGATAGGGAGTGATAATGACTTGGCGGATGCTTATGGATTGGCTTTAATGCAAGATATAAGCTGTGATGTAAGGCCGAGAGATCAGAACAATGAGGATAAGGATAATAGATTTGATTTGCCGGAGTTTGTAATGGGTAGTAACGGAGAGTTGATGATGCGTACTGAGAACTTTAATTTGGAAGATGAAGAGCAAGATCACGGAAAGTTTGGATTTTAAATAAATTGCATATATTTGCAATACCGAAATAAGAGTGTGTAAACTTTTACAACATGGATACTTATAAAGACTGTTAGCGCAACAGTCTTTTTTATTTTAGATACAACCATTGTATATTTTCGCTACTTTTGGGAAACAACTATAGCACGGTCTATTATTTAATATGCAGTTTCCTAGTCAACTTTTACCGCTTAAAGACAAGAATGAAGCCTGGTTAAAATCCCATTTGGATTTTGCCGAGCAGCTTCTAATAAACAATAACAGCTATAGCGGTAAAATGACCCGTTTATTAGACTCTTACAACGGCGTTAAACAGCCGGGAAGTCTTGCGTGGTTAGAGAAGACTTATGGTAAACAAAACCGTTCTAAATACATTGCATATCGCTTAGGTAGAACTAAGATTGACCTATTGCATGGGGAGTTTTTAAAACGTCCGTTATCTTCCACTGTCACCACTATTAATTCAGAAGCTATGTCTGCAAAAATGCAGCAATTAGACTTTATGATTGGGGCTATGATAGCCAAGCCCGAATTGATGGATTTAAAGAATAAGGGTGGTGTAGATGTAATGGAAGGCGCTCCTATTCCTGATAGTTTAGAAGATCCTTTATGGGATAAGATGGCTCCTAAAGATAAATGTGAGGATATTATGCAAATCATTGCTAATAACCAAGTATTGGATTTAGATGCTAAAAAGAAGTTTGGAGATGCTTTTAAGAACTTAGAGTTGCATAGCCATTGTTTTATGCAAGTGGAACGCGACGAAACCGGAGAGGTGAAGTTGCATAATATAGATGTAAGGAATGCTATTTTTGAGGCGGTTGACGGAGATGATTATTTAGAAGAGAGTCCTATATTAGGATGTAGAAGGGTGATGCCTTTACACCAGATTTTATTGAGATATAACCTCACTAAAGACCAAAGGTTAATGTTGGAGAACGCCAGAGATAATTGGGGTTCTTACGCGGGGCCGGATGGAATAGGTAGGGGATATATGAGAATGGTTGGCGGAGAGTTAGTGTGTGATGTATTGCACATTGAATGGAAATCTGTTACACCGGAATATACAAAGAGGGTTAAGAAATCAGCGGATCAGGCCATGTTTGATTCGGAGGACGATGTGGATTACATTGATTTACCTATGATTCCGGAAAAATATGAATCTAATAGGGAGTATCACGATAAGAAGGTTGAAAGTGGAGAGTACGAGATTATAACTAAGTATAAGGAAGATGAGTATGAAGCCACGAGAATTGGTGGATGTGTGGATGTAAATATGCGTAGGACTTACTTCCAGAAGAGAAGTGTTGACAAGCCCGCTCATATAATGAGTAGTTCTTATTATGGTTATATACACGGTAGGGTTAATGGCATTACAGTGTCATTACAGGAGATTATAGAGAACTTTGATAATATGTTTGATATATGTATGTATCAAATATTAAAAGAGCTTGCAAGGGCAAAAGGTAAGGTGTTTACGTATGATCGCGCGGGACAGCCAATTAATAAAACTGTTAAGGAAGTGATGTACAATATTCATAACGATCAATTTTATGAATATGATTCGAGTGCTGCCGGAAATACAAGTCAAAGGAACTTAGATCCTCAGAATATGTTTAAGGAACTTGATTTAGGTTTAAGTCAATCGTTTCAGTTTTTACTTGCTATGAAGCAGGATATTATTAATACTTTGAGTCAGATCACAGGTATTAATGAGGGTAGAGAGGGTAATACTGCCGCGAGTTCAACGGCTACTAATGCTCAGAATGACATTGCTAATTCGCGGATAATCACCGAATCCCTGTTTTATGGGATGAATGGCTTTGTTACAAGGGTTATGAAGGGGATTGTAGATAGTTCTGCTATATCTTGGGCGTTTTACAAATTAGAGAAGGGAGAACATATTTTAGGGGCTAGTAAGTTAAAATACTTGCAATTAACTAAAGATATTGGATATAGGGATTATGGTGTTCACGTGGAAGATGGCGGACATTATATGGAAATCAAGCAGGACATTAAGAGAATGATGGAGTTTTCTTTAAATGCTAAGGATATCAGACCAATGGATGCTTTAAATGTTCTTTTATCCACCACTGTGGCGGAGATGAAGAATAAATTAGAGAACAGCTGGGTTGAGATGCAAAAAGTTATTCAGCAACAAAACGAGGCTAATAACCAAGCGCAGGCTCAAATGAACGAAGCTAACCTTCAAACTCAGATTCAGATTGCCAATGAAAATCGTGAGGATATTCAAAATTCTGCGAAAGAAGAGATTGTATTAAAGGGTCAGGTTCAGATGCAAGTGGACAATAACAAGGCAAATAACGATATGCATTTAACGTCTTTACAGACTGAAAATGACATTATAAATAACACTGATTTGGTTTAGCTACGTTGAAATTTTAATAAGGTTGCATTTTGAATGTTAAAAAATTGTACATTTACGCAATAACTATTAAAATTATTAACCATGTCAGAAACAAATAAATCGACCGAGACGGTTGAAGCTAATTGGGACGCATTGACCTCATCTCAAGAATTTGGGGATGCTACACCAAAACAGGAAGAGAAACAAGAAGAAGTTATTACTAAGGATGTTGATGAAACTCCTGAGCAGGTTGCCGAGAAAACAGCCGAAACAGAAAAAGCCGTTGCTGATGCTTTAGCATTAGAGGAAACCAATAAAGCTGCTTTGGCAGAAGAAGCTAAGGCTTTAAACTTACCTGAAACATCTACAAAAGAAGAAATTGAGGCTGCTAAATTGGCGGCTACTGCTGATGAATTAACATTAGATGAAGAGTCAGATGCTCCCATTGTATATCCAGAGAACTCATTTAAAGCCATTGCTCAGAAATTAGGCGCGGACATTAAGGAAGACACTGCGGAAGCCTTTAAAGAGGTTTATATCACTAAAGCAGAAGCTGAGAAGCAAGCGCAGGTAAGCAAAGAAACTTATTTCGCTAATCTTGATCCTAAAGTGGCGGCTGCTTTAGAAATGAAAGAACTTGGAGTTCCAGATCATTTACTATTAGAACCCACTAAAGAAATTGAAGGTTATCTTAAATTAGACGATGTGGAGTTAGTGAGAGCTGAATTAGCCACTATTCCTAATTGGACTAATGAAATGATTGATAAGGAGATTGAAGACCTTATTGAGAGCGGAAAGATTGACCATAGCGCGGCTAAGATTCGCGTTGAACTAAATAATCAAAAAGAGGCTATGGCCTTAGAGCATACTAATATAATCCAGAAATACACAGCACAAAAACAAAAGGCAGCCGATGAAAAAAAGGCATTAGAACGTACCGAAACTATCAATGAGCTTGGTAAGATCCAAGAGATTGCGGGAGTGAAGATACCGAAAAAAGTCATGGATGCACTTATCACTAAATACACCAATGGCGTGTATGATAAGGAATTGTCGAGTGCAAGCAGTAGAGCGGAGTATATAGTGAAAAGGGAGTTAGAGGCAAAAGCTGTCGCGCATATCAAGAACAAGGTTTCTGAGAAAGCGAAAGCGGATCACACTAATAAACTTTTAAACATCCCTACGGTGAAAACCGCAGGAGGTGGATCAAAACAACCAACAAACACAGAAACTGATAATTGGACAGCATTAGACAAAGAATTTGGCAATTAAACTAAAATCTTAAAAACTAAAAATTATGCCATCATCACACGCAGGTAGAATTAGTATTAATCAAGGTGTATTTTCGGAAGACACTTGTGTTACTAACAATGACCTTATGAAAAATCAGGCCAATAAGCCTGCAATCCGAAACATGTTAGAGTATGCGAATCGTAGAGCTTTAACTACAATCTTAGTATCCGGCGCGGTAACACCTTATGGTATCGTTAACCCTGAGCGTACTAAAATTCCTCAAGTAACAACTAAAGGTAAAGGTATCGGAGCAAACGCTTATCAATTTGACGTTATGGGTCGTATTGAGAAAGCATCTGAGATCATTAAACAAGTTGGTGCTACTCAGCCTGACGGTTCTTTCCAGTTGTTAATGCGCGATAAGCACTTAGTACCGGGAATGAACGTTGCTTTCTACACAGGTCGTTTTATCGCTCGTGTAATGGCTTTCCCTACAGGTTCCCCTTCTGCGGGTTACTTATATAGCTTCCAATCTCCATCTGGTGATTTGTTTAGCTATGCAACTCACGTAGCGCCACAACAAGGAACTAAAACCTGCTTTGGAGTTTACACTTCATATGGAGAGAAATCACTTCGTGGTTACGGTCGTTCGGCTGCGCCTAGTAAGTTTGTTAACCACATGACTATTCAACGTAAAACTGTTGGTATCACCGGTGGAGCTGCTTCAAATGTACTTTGGTATAACTACGAAGGTGAAGGTGGAGCTTTCTCTAAAGGTTGGATGTATCAAGAATTAGCGCAAGCGCAAGCTACTTTCGTAATGGAAGACGAGCGTAACAAGTTGTTTGGTGTATCAAGTATGAAAAATGCTGATGGTACTATCCGTGCAAGTTCAAACTTAATTGATACTGAAACAGGTCTTGAGATCGTTCAAGGTGACGGCTGGGAAGAGCAAGTTGCTGGCGGTAACGTAGCATACGGTTCAGGCTTAAACGGAGAGTGGACAGAAGACGATATCGCTGACATGATGGGTCAACTTGAGAAAAAAGGCGATAAGGTGTCAGGATTCACATGGGTAGGTATTACCGGTACTGATGGCTATGCAAATGGTCAAAAGAAACTGATTAACTTACTTGGTAATCAAAACATCCAAATCGTTACTAATGTAACTCAAAATGGACAAGCTGGTGGTGCAATCGTGGATGCCGGATACAACTTCGGTAAATTCAACATCAATGGTAACACAATGATCCTTGTTAAACACCCGTTGTTTGATGACGAAGCTGCGTTCCCTGAGAGAGGTGCTGACGGAAAACTATTGTTAAGCTCTACCTTATTCATTATGAATTTAGGTTCTGGTTCTAACATGAACATGGAAATCCTTGCTAAAGAAGCAAACGGATTAAACCGTGCAAGTGTAACAGCTAAGTTTAACGGTATGACCGGTGCCAATGAAACAATGATTTCAGAGGAAGACGTAATGAAATACGCAATGTTAAAAGAAGATTTAATGGTTATTTACAACACTCAAGAGTGCGGTATTATCTATAAATCTTAATCATAGTATAGGGGGTGGCTAACCCTGCCCCCTTTTTTTATTAATAATTAAAAAATTAGCGAGATGCAAATAAATAATTTTTTCACATCAGGTAACAAAACAGCGGCAGGGGATGACCTGTATCAAGAAGGTGTACATTACAAGCTATATAAAGATGGCGCAGGTAATGAGACAAGGATTGCAAACTTAGACAATCCAGATCTTTGCTCTAGGACGGGTAAGATCATATTAACTCCAATGAGAAGTGGTGACAGACATAGAACTAAAATGTTCTTTGAGATTGTTATTGACAGGAAAATGGGAGTTGTTTGGGGGATTCCAATCGGAATAGACCCTGAAACTAAAAAAATTAAATTCCAAAAGATTATTCTAGATGAGAATGAAGTGTTTGATTTAGCAGATGCAGATCAGGCAAGAAAATGGGCTGTGATTAAAAACAGTTTGTTCGTGGAAGGAAGTCCTAATTTGAGGGGTAAACCTTTGTATAAGGTGAAAGATGAAGAGAGAGAAGCTCAGGTATTTTTATCTGGAAGGGTTCAGAAACGTAAGGCTATTGATATTGCTGAGGCGTTATTTGGAGAGGCTTTACATGATATGGCTAGGAATTTGGGTATTCCGCCGGAAGCTAACTCAGATGTAACATTACAAGCAGAGGTGATTAAAAGGGCAGAGAATGATTCTAAAGCGTTTATGGCTATTTATGATAGTCCAACACGTAAGGAATTAACTATCTTTAAAAGAGGTGTTGCTGCGGGTGTTATCGCTATGGATGTTGTTAATGGATGGAATTACAATGGACAGCCTTTGGGAGCAAATGAGGTTATGGCAGTGGATTATTTAAAAGAGTATCCACAGGTTTGTCAGACTATTGATTTGTTGACTAAGAAGGTTGACGCTGACACTGATAAGTCTATGACAAGAACTCCGGTTAAGCACACTGCGTTTGTTGGTGATGATAAGGATGCTAGGATTGCGCGTTTAGAAGCTGAATTAATGGCTAAGGAAGAGGCTTTAAAGAAAGCTGCTGCTGTTAATATAGTTGAGGATGCGGAAGAGAGGTTAATCTGGGTGACTGAGGGCAAGCGTTTAAATATTAAGGGCATACACATGATTAAGGACTTAGAACGCTTAAAAGAAAAGGTGCGAGAAGTGAATCCTGAATTTGAGGGATAATACTTATATTTGATTATTTAAGAGGGAGGTGAAAGTTTCCCTTTTTTTATGCAACCTTGTGAGATTGTTTGCGTTTAAGAGGGTATGAAAACAAGAGAAATTAAATTCAGAGCGTGGGATGCCGACGAAAAAGAAATGTATTACGGTGTTGGCGTAACGCCGTTAAGGGTGATAATTTATGAAGATGTTAATGGTAAAATGATACCGCCAAAAGAGACTGGTTACATTGGAATAGATAGGGATGAATTGTTTTTAATGCAATACACCGGAATGGAAATTAATGATGATGTCCAAATTTATGAAGGGGATATTTTGTGCGGCAGTGACTCAGAGGGTTACGGGCCGGAAGCTATTCATTATACCATTAAAAGTGTTGTTTCGTGGGACAATGAAGATGGCAAGTGGGTTGTTACTGAAATAGGTGATGAACAAAAATACGATCTTTATGATTACGGACTTATTGATTTTGTTGCTGGTAATATTTACCAAAATCCAGAATTATTAATTATAAAATAACCATGAAACAATACGAAAACAAGAAGTTAAGTTTATTAGCCACGGAGATAGACGAGAATAATTACGAAGTGAATGGAAATCCTATTCCTAAGCTTATTATTGAAGGTGCCACAGATTGGGTGGAGATTCCTAAAATAGAGGTGGTATTTATATCTATTGATGGGGTTGAGGTTAAGTCTGGTAGTGAAGTGTGGTGTGTAGGATTAGATTGGAGAATTACGCAAGCCACAGCGAATACTTATTATCCTATTCCGAAGTTCTATTCCGCCCGTCCCTTAGCTGAACAATATGTATTAGAAAACAAACCGTGCCTTTCTATCTCGGATGTGAAAAACGTTCTAGCATACAAGAGGGGAGAGAAGAATAAGTCTGATATAGAGGTGCTGTATGCTAAGTTTAAGAAACTATCTGACGAGAAAGTATTACAGAATTTGTAAGGATTTTAATTATATTTGTTTCATTACAATATTTGTAATAGATTTAAAACTCAATCCTTTTCGGTTAAAAGTGGTTAACGTTCGCCGAGATTAAAATAAAACCTATAAAACGTTTACGAAGTGAAGACTGAACACTTTACTAAGCCTCTTTAACCGGAGGCTTTTTTATTTAGTATATTTACCGCAGCAACTCTACGCTTCCACTTGACCAGCGCATCAGAGAGAATCGGGATTACGATTATCGCCTTGCAGACGTGTAAGGAATGTTTAAATGGCAAAAGATCATTTGGAGCCGCTTTTAATGGGCGGCTTTTTTATTTAGTATATTTGTGGAAACAACTTACAGATGAATGCACTACAGACCCTTGCCAGAATAGATTTTTATTTAGATGTGTCACGTAACGCCCGCTTCTTCTTCTCAGATTACAATAAGGCTGTGAATGACGCTATACATAATTATATAGATGAAAAGGTCGGAGATGAGAAGCAGCGTAATCCTGAGAACTTCCAATGGATTCAACAAATTCGCGACGATCTATTCACTTTGATAGCAGTGGCAACTCCCTCTATAACTAACGGTACAGTTAGGGCTAATAGGTATTATTCGTCCACTCCAAGCCATATTAACTTTCCGCCTGATTATTATGCTTTTGTTCAATTAGACACGCTTATAGACGCGTTCTGGGATTACAGTAGACCCATTACATTCAATGAACTTGGGCCGTTATTAAAAGATAGCTTTAAGCATCCAACCAATCTTAAAACGTATTATAATGAAGATGCTACAGGGCTTACAATTCATAGGGGTGTTGGCGGAACATTCACAACTGCCAAACTAACGTACCTAAGAACTCCTGTGGACTTTAGTGTAGGCTCAGAAGATCAATTAATAGACGAAGGTACGGGCGTATTGACTCCGGGGGATGATTATATTGCGGTGGAAGTAAGTGTAGAGAATACTAACACTTATCAAATAGGGGATCAATTTACGGCAGGTACGGCAGATTTAACTTCTGGTCAGGTTATCTTGGCTAGTAATACATCGCCAGTGGATTTACCCGAGAAGGTTCACGATGAGATATGTAAAGCAGCTTCTAGGATTATGTTATTAGTAACAAGTAATTATCCGGCGGCTCAGGCAGTCGATTCAGAAGTTGAGAGGAGTTAAATGGCTCTATAATTCCAAAAAGGTTTCATTTTAATTGTTAAAATGTGTTTTGTATTTGAATTAATCCGACATTTACGCATATAAACAATTTAAACTAAATTAAAAAATGAAATCAGTAAGAGAATCAGTACTGTTGAAAACATCCTCAAATGCGGATGTGCAGTGCAGTGGTGGAAAAATTAACATCACAGGTTTGAAGGAAATTCTTAAAAAGAATGTAACCGGAATCGTTCAAATCAAGTATCGCGCCGCTGTGGCTCAAGTAGTAACAGTAGGTAACACGGCTTATACGCCAACCGGTTTAACAAATTATACAGTAGCAATTGGTGATCCTAACCGTACTAGAGATGGTTATCAGGAAAACCTTAGACGTTACACATTTCAAACCAATTCTAACGTAAACATTTACGGTACGGTTGCTCAGCAACGTGAGGCTATCCACGCTGGTTTAGTTGCTAAAATCAACTTAGAGAGTGGTGTGAATCGCGTTACTGCCGTTTCTTTAGGAAGTGGTAATGGTTTCACAGTAACAGATAACACTGATTACTATCCAGAGAAATCACAGACAATGACTAACGAGAAATTCGCTAGTACTGTAATCACTGTGGCTAATCCAGATCAATCAGGTTTCACAAGAAGTAATTTCACTGTAACAACTGCGGGTCAGACTTCAAGTGGTGTAGGTGCTAAATTGGCGCAACAAGCTCCGGTTATCGACTATATGTATGGTAACTTAATTCAAGGTAATTTAGATGCTCCTTTTGGAACTGCAACTAATCCTAAGACTTATGCTACCGCTGGTCAGAATTATGATATTTTCGTTATCAACTCTTTAAAAGAGATCGTTGGTGCAAATCTATCAGGTCAGTATGTATATGTTCCTCGTGAATCTGCAATCGCTGTGGATAATGGTACTGGATCATCTACAACTAACTTAGCTGGTTTCTTAACTGCTGAGCGTGAACTTCGTAAATTGATGGTTCAAACTTGTTACATGGACGCTTCTTTAGTTCAACAATGGTTTGACCAAGATTTCGTAGAGCAAGGTTTACTTGGCGCGGCTCCTGCTACAACTGCTGGTGTTGCTAACAAGTTCCTTACTCCTTATGGAATGTTGAATCACTTTAACATTGGAACTCAAACTATCGTTACAGGTGCTAACTCCGCTACAGGTTTCTTGTTTGAGCAAGATGCAACTGCAACTGAGGGTGCTGCTTATACTCCTTCTTTAAGCACGAATAACAGTCAGCAATTCATTGTTGGTAAAACTCCTGCTACGGTTAACGCTAAGGCATCTTTTACAACTCCTGCGAACATTGTGTTCATGGTTGGATTCAGAAGTAAAGAGGCTCACCAAGCAGCTTTTGGAACATACGGTAAACTTGCTACTATTGGAACTGGCGCTGCTGGAACTGCGATTGCAACTTACGGTTCATTGGTTTCTGCCGCTTCTGTAACTACTACTTCTGCGGTTAACTTACTCACTACGGTTGTTTATGACTTCCGCGTAGAGGTTGCCATTGATGGTACTGTAACAGCGTTTGTGAACAACGTATCTTACCCTATCTACTCTGTAGGAACTACTGTGCCTTTAGTGTTTGCTGCTGGTACTGTGCTTATTCCTTTCTTCCAGTACACTAACTTAAATAGTGTTGCTGCGGTTCCGAATATCACTGAGTTCTGGTCTGTTGGATCTGATACAGTAATTGACTAATTATTAATTTAGGGGGTGTAAAAAGCCCCCTTTTAAACCTAAATATTATGGTATTAACATTAAAAGATAACGTTAGATACGTTTTACAAAGACTTGCTAGAATAGGGAACGTTGCTCCGGGCATATTGCCTAATGACGTTACTATTGTAAGTCAAACTATGCTTATTGTGGCAACCAATACAGCAACTCAATTAACCTCCCTTACAACGGGCGTAACCTTAAATGGCACCAAAGGGTTAATTACTACTTTCAATGCAACTACGGCAGGTTTAGCGGCCTCTACATTCACTGTAACTAACTCTTCTACATCTGCTACTGCAAATGTGGAGGCTTATATTACGGATTACGCAGGAACTATTTTAACTAATGGTGTTCCTTCTGTAATTGTGAAGAATAGAACTGCTACTACTTTCGACATTGTGATTGTCAACACTCATGCGACGAACGCTTTAAACGGGGTCTTAACTATAGGCTTCGAGATTAAATCTTAAATTTAAGGGAGAGCGAAAGTTCTCCTTTTTTTTTGTACTTTTATCAAAATTACATTCAATGGAATATAAATATTTTAGTGCGCTTTTACACGCGATACTTAACAATCCGAATTTAAACAAAATGGGCGCAAATGGCGGAACTAAGGTTTACGCTGATACTAACGCAAGAACGGGGTTAAGCGTGTCGTCTATACAGCCAAGAGAGGCTACCGTGATATCTCTTCTGTCGGGAACTAATGCAAGCGGAACGACTGTTAATTTTTTAACTGAGTTTAATATTTCCGGCCTTACATTAAACACAGTGGATCTTTTAATAGTTCCTAATGGTTATACTATAACAGCTATTACTTTAGCGTCAGGTTCAATTCTAGCGTACTCATAATATGCCCGGAAAAGGTATAGCCAAATCCCCGTTTTTTAGAAGAAACTTAATAGGTGGCTCAGGTTCTCAATTCATGCAATTTGGGACTGACGGAACTGTTACTCAGGATGGTAATTATAAAGAAATAATATTTCCTCTTGCTACAACTTATCAAATAGACTTTACATTCGTTCCTGATAGTTCGGATGGTGATGTTTATTATGAAGTTGTTCCGGGAGGCGGAGGTGGAGGCGGCGGAACTGGAAATGGAGCTGCTTCTGGCGGCGGTGGTGCAGGACAATGGAAGTCTGGTACATTTAGGCCACTAGCAATGCCTTATGCAATATTTGTAGGGGCTAAGGGTGTAGGTGGAATAGCTGGCATTCAAGGTGTTTCTGCTCCAACTGTAGGTACAAAGGGTGGTGATTCTTATTTTAACGGAATAACATCAGAGGGTGGTGGCTATGGAGGTGTTGGTATTGACTCTTTAGCGGCAGGCAATGGTGGTAACGGAGGTGGAGGTGGTGGTCAAGCTGGCGCTCCAAGTCCGGGAGGTATAGGTGCAGATAATAACGGAGGTCAGTCAATAAATAATAATGAACCTTATCGCGGAGGCGGGGGCGGAAGTACATTTGAAGTTGGTGGTGATGGGGCTATAACAGGTAAAGGTGGTGACGGAACGCTGTCATTAATCACAGGAACTAAAGATGCTGCTGGTGGCGGCGGTGGATGTTACGTTGGTAGGATTCCAGGTTTAGGTGGTGATGGTGGTGGTGGAAATGGAGCTGTTGGCGCTGCTAACGGAGGTAACGGAAGTTCTCCGGGAAGTGGTGGCGGCGGTGGTGGCGCGCCTGGAAGTGGAACTGGTGGCAACGGAGGAGATGGAGCGGATGGAATTGTTAGACTTAGATTTTATTCACCCGCGTAATTATGGCAAGAACACCTTATAAATTTCAACAAACATTAGTTACTGCGGATGCTGGTTTTATAAAGACTGACAGTCATGCCGTATGGCTATTCCCAGATGGAACCTTAGTTAAGGTGATGGGATGGAATGGCACAACTTATATTACAAATTGTTATAAAAATACAAACAATGGAGTTGGCGCATGGACTTCTGTAGCGTCATTTCCCGGCACAGGAAGACATTGGTTTACAAGTGGAGTTATAGGGAACAAGGGGTACGTGGTAGGTGGAGATAGTGCTGTGGATATGTATGAGTACGATTACATCGCTAACACATGGACTTTAATAACTGCCGCTTTAGATATACCAGGTGTTTATGTAGCTGGTAGGGGATTTGACGGTACAAATTTTTACATTGCAGGCGGTCAAACTCAACCAAATGGGGTTGGCGCTACCGCTTTATTAAAACTTTATAGAATAACAGCGGCAGGTGTAGTTACGGATATGGGTAATTTACCATTAGTTACGTCTTCTGCTGGGGTATTTTATGCAATAAGTTCTACTCGCTTTATTTATATTGCCGGAGGGCTTTATAATGATGGCGAGGTTTTAAATTACAAGGTAATTGAAAGTATTAATTCTGGTGTAAGCTGGACTGAGGTTGCCACGCTTCCAACAAATATGGGAGGATTATTTTCTACCGGAATTGTATGGGCTGGATTAATTTGGTATCAGGTGGCTAACGTCACGGATGGACTTTATTATTCAGGTGACTTTGGTCGCAATTGGCTTAAAGCGCCTTACAGTCCACGTAGGAGGCATGCTAGTGGCATGGTAGTGAATACGCTTGATGAATTTATGACCATTGGCGGATTAGATGCAAATACAGCACAGCCAGACGCGGATATTTATAAATATGTAAAATCAAGCTTTTAATTATAAACAATAAAAAATAAATAAACTATGAGTAAAATTAATGATTTAGATTCAGCGCTTCAAGCCGAGATTGCGGCTATAAAAACTGAATATGACAGTACTGGAACATTTGACTTTCCGTATAATGAGTCTATTGCTGAGGCTATTGCAAGGCGAATTGACGCTGTTGTGGAAACATGGAATGAAGATTTACCTCCACGTCCACCAAAACCTCACTAGTGAGTAAGAGGATTAAAATAATGTACATTACGCTAATAAGTTGCTTGGTAATTCTTGCAACTTATTGGTTTATGTATAAAGACACATACGTGAGAATGAAATACCCTACTATGTGTGATGATATTTATTGCTGGCAAGATGGTTATAGGTTGGAAAAAAGGATATTATCTTTAATTACCGCAGCATTTGTTAGTGTGTGTAGTTTGCTTTGTGCTTACTTTGGACATAGATTTGTGGGAGCGATATTAACGGTTCCGTGTAATTTGATTTTGACAGATGCGTGGGAAAGAACTTATGCTAATGTATACAGTTTTGGTATTGTAGATAAGGTTATATTTGTATTTACAATATTTGTTTTGATTTATAAACTTTATCCAAATATAAGTGACAGCAGCAAAGAAGCCAGAGCCTAAAACATTTTGGGACTATATAAAAGAATACCTCAGTGTTATAACTCTTATCGTTGGCTGCTTTTTTGCTTATAATAAGGATTGGGCAACAAACGCGGAGGCTATGACAGATATTAAAATAACCATTGCGGAGCTTAAAGTGAATGTGAATTTATTAATGAAGCAATATGAAAGCCATAACCATTAATATTTTAGATGGTATATTAGACTTTTTAAAGACGGCAAAATCTTTAATATTATTATCATTTGTAATATTTGAGATGTTCGGGGCTTGGTTTGCCGTGCATAGTTTAGACCTGAAGAATAATTTATATGGGGAAATAATGAATGAATATTCTGTGGAATTAGCCCCCACATTCCTGAATAACTACCACATAAACGACTCTTCAAATCCGGCGCTTATCGAACTACAAAAAAGGGATTTTAGCGCTTTAAAGATGCCTAAAAAGGCTGAGAATAAAAAAAAGATTAAAAGAATAGTTATACTTGCTTCTCCCAAGTTGGAGGATCACATAGATATCAAAACTGATACAGTAAGTAAGAGAAACTGGCCGGACACATTAAAATACGTGCCTAAAATTAAAATCACTAAAAGCCCACCACAATGATAATAGATGTAAGTAAATGGCAAAAGAAGATTGACTGGAAGACAGTTAAAAGTAATGTACCTGCAATAGAGGGTGTTTATATTAAAGCAAGTGAGGGTGTTGGATTTAAGGACGCTAACATGACTTTTAATGCAGTGGAGGCCAAAAAGGTTGGATTTAAGATAGGGTTCTATCATTTTGCTAGTCTGAATGCCGTTGACGTAGTTAATGACGCTAAAACGGAAGCTAAGTACTTTCTGAGCATCACTAAGAATTTTAATCCTGAGATGCCTTATGTATTGGATTTAGAGACTAATGCTTCTAAGTTGCCAAAAGATAAGGTGCTATTGTGGATTAAGTCATTTTTTAAAGAGATGGAGGCTAATGGGGTGAGCGACTATTGGATTTATTCTTACACTCCGTTTCTGAATGAGAACTTACCTGCGAACCACGATTTGGGTAATGTGCCTTTATGGGTGGCGGCTTATTCAGATAGTTATAAAATTCCTAAAGGATGGGTTAAACCTGTTTTGTGGCAATACACGCAGAAAGGACTTGTTAATGGTATCACTACTAATGTAGATTTAAACAAGAGGGTGTAATGAAAGCGTGGCTAAAGGAAAATATGACTATTACAGCCATTATAGGGCTGCTTATAATCCTATTAGACGGCACTGTTAATATATTAGTTTTATTGCGTCAGGTACGCACTACTGAGACTAACACCACTATTATATTACAGAATAGTAATGCTATGGCTATGCTGGCTTTAGGATATTATTTTGTAAGCTCTAAAAGAAATAAGGATGACAAGGCTAACATTCAAGTGGATAACATTGAAAATGTAGACGGTGCCACCCTTAATTCGCCTGATAAGAAGGATTAATCGTTAATCTTAACTGCGTATCTAATAGTTCCAGAAAGAATAGCTTGAATGCCAGTGTTTCCAGTGTCAAAAGATTCAACCGTGCAATTTAATTCTTTTAGTTTATCTACCCATTCGGATAATTGACGAATAGCGTTTTCTCCACGTCCTAAAACAGCTAAACAATCATGTTTATGATACGCATCTTCTGGCACTATATCTAAAAGTCTTTCGTCGTAAAATTCAGGGATGTTTTCGTAATTCTGACTACTTGTCGGATTATATTCCACGTAATTATTGTTTTTAGACAATCCTACACATTCTCGACCGAATCCGCATTCACCTTCTTCGTTATAATGTAAATTGAATTTGTCCGCAAACTCTTGAATGTTTGCCCTGAAATCTTCTAATGTTTTTGTTTCCATGTTTTTAAGTTTTGTATTATTACGCAATTATTTGCAAAAGGTTTCATTTATTTTTACATTTACCGTTATGAGTAAAAGAGATCTTTATATTATATGCGCTATTGCGGTCTTATTCGGCGGAATAGGATGGGGATTAAAATCATGCACTGTAAAACCTCCCGTTGAAAAAACATTTGACAATAGTGCTTATCTACGCAGGGAGGATAGTCTTAATATGATTATAAAGGGTAATAATGACTCTATATTAGTATTTAAACAATACCTTCGTCATACAGACTCATTATCTAAAATTAACTTTAAAAATCTCTCAGATGCTAAAAAACAGTTTAAGAATTTTACTACCGCTTCTCGTATTCGTTACATCGACAGTCTCTTTAAAGGCACAGGAAAATGATTCCATTATATGTATGTCAGTTGAGCGCATTGATTACCTGCTTTTTGAGCAACGTGACGCGCAATTCCTGAGAATTGATACTACATTAAAGGCTGATAAGATAAAAGGCTTAAATCGCATTATATTGAAGATGGCGGACAGTTACGATAAACACGAGTCTATATTGAAGGTTAAGAATGATGAGATTGCCGCGCGTAAAGAGGCTAATGATGAACTTGTAATTAAATACAACAAGCAGGAAAAGAAGTTAAAGAACTTCAAGTCTACCACGTTAATATTTGGCTGCACTACATTAATATTATCCGGCCTGATTATCCTAATACATTAAGTAGTATATTTGCTTTATGCCACAAACAGCCAAAAATGCAATTGATAGCTTAAAGAACATCCTTGCCCGTTTCGGCATAACTGATGATTCGAGGCTTGATGACGACTGGCTGTTATACAAATACAATCAGGTTAGGGCAGAGTTTATTATCGCTCAATACGCACGTACAGGCGTTATAGACTTTGCTTGGCTATCAGAAGGAACTCATTTAACATTTCATAGGGTTACATCGGGAGATACAGTAGATCAATCATGCTGCTGGGATATATCCAAGTCCACTATCCCTCAAACTATAACATTACAGAGTAAAGACGGTAACTTGGATTTAGGTGTTTATAGCCTTATATCTTTATGTGGTAAAACAACATATTACCCAAGTAGAATGTCTCAGTGGAGATATACTCCCGAAGGTCATACTAATAAACTATTTGCTAAGTACGCAAGGGTTAATACAACTATCTATGTGGATAGGGTTGTAGAGAAACTAAGGTTTATAGGCATATTGTTAGATCCGGCGGAAGGATTTTTAATTAATTCTGCTCCCGTTACAACTTTAGTTCCAGGAATCAAGTATTATGTTTTAGGAAATCAGATAGTTTATGAAGGGGTAGTGTTAGAACCATGTACATCGTTCACTGCTGTAACCGACACTACTTATCAGGGTTCGGGAAGCGTTTATTTATATTCTCAGTTTGTAGCTTATAAGGACACTGATCCTTATCCTGCTGGTGGAGAGATGATGAGACAGATTGAATTAGAAATACTAACGAAGGAATTTAATATTGAAAGGCAGCAAGTAGCGGACATTAGGAATGACAGCAAAGATGACGCAAGCAAAGCCCTTTAATATGCCTGTATTGAGGCGTAGGGCTAAGAAAATGATGAGGGCTAGGTTTAAAAAGACTATTAAGCTTAGTGACGTTGATAAGATATTAAGGGAGTATGTGGAGTATGGGTTGACTAAGCCCTTGTTAAAAATGGGGAAGGTGCAGGTAGATAGTAATTTTAGTCTTGAGATAGTTGGGACGAAGATTGTGGAGGATGCTAAAACTTTTGGATTGCTAGTGGCGGGAAGAAACATAACTAAAGCCGGAAAGATTAAGAAGGCTGTAAAGTTTGAAGGTAGACCGGATGTTAAGTACAAGATTGTGTTGGAGGATAAGAATTACAAGGGTAAATTAGTGTTTCAGCCGGATAGGAAAATGTCTCACAGGGTACACGAAGAATTAAAGAATACTTATACATATTATAGAATAGAGAATGTCAATTAACAAACTTATATCCATAAAGAACCCTATTGTAGACGCAATGGACAGACTTGGTATAGATCATGACAAGTTAATCCCTTTATTTACAAGATGGGCTACAATGGCTGAAAAGGAGATTGGAAGCAAAGCTCAGTATGTGCCTAAGATTGCTGTTCTAAATATCGAACACGGCATTGCTTGTTTGCCTAGTGAGGCTATTCATATTCAGTTGGCTGTTAATGGCGATCATGGGTGTCATTGTGATGCTTTGATGGATAGAGCTTGCTCGTGGATAAATACTACGTCTACATTCGAGATTCCTACATTCTTGATTGTGGATGTTGGCGGAGATGGTAACTTTAATGGAAGCCTTAATTACACTATTCAGAACAATAAATTAGTGTTCGACCATAATTGTACAAGCCGCGCGATAACAATCAAATATTTAGCACAGGAAACAGATTGCGAAGGGTTTTACCTTGTGGGAGAGAATCACGTTCAGGCTATAACGGAGTTTATTATTTGGAGGTATTTTTACCGTATGAAGGGAATGAATAGCTTGGAATACGGTAAGATGAATATGGCCAGAGAAGAATGGCACAGGGAATGTTCTCATGCCCGCGCTTTAGACTCTCAGATAAGTGATGTTGATAGACAAGAGATTGTTTATGGCATACTACACAATCCCTACATAGGGATTTCATTAAGTGCCGGAATGCACACTACACTAGATAATTCTACTTGGTAATGCAATCACACGTAAACACATTTAATAAGGGTATGACTAAGGACTACAATGTCCTTTATCAGCCTGATGGTACATACAGACATTGTGTTAATTGTAGTTTATTATCTCAGGATGGTAATAACTATGTGATTAAAGACTGTTTAGGTAATGTAAGGACGTTTGTTATTAATATCCGATACGGTGGTACTTCAACTACATTTGATTTGCCCCCTATGCCAATAGGCTTTATTTCATTCCCTGATAAATTAGTAGTGTTTTCCACGAATAGCGAAAGTGAAGCTGGCGGATATGGGGAGATTGGATTAATTAATTACCAACCTTATGGAGAAGGTGTTGCTCCGGTTATAGTGGCAGGCAATAACAACGACGGTTATGTTCCTTTATATCACAGTTCTGATCTCAAGTTTACTAAACTCCAACAAATAGAAGGCTTTGCTTTTCAGGAGAACGATGACATTCAAAGGGTGTATTGGACTGACGATTTGAATGAACCGCGTGTTATTGACATTGGCAACCCTATTTACACTACCTATATAGCTAGTGGTGGATTAATAACCGGAACTCAATACATGGTATTAGAGGGTGTTATAACGCATAATGGGGTTCAGTATGGGCCAAGTGTCGCCGGAACGATTGTAGGCAATGTATTCACTGCTGTAAATGCTAATTACACATCTGTTACAGGTACAGCTCCCACTCCAAAGGTTATTCGCTACGTAGCTTATCAGTTATTAAGTTTTACTCCCTCAAGGAGTTTAGGTAATATTTATTTTGGTCAATACGGAACGGGTAGTTTGTATTGCGGCAATAAAATGTACTTCTACAGGCTGGGTAATCCAACTGAGGGTATTTATACATCATGGTCTTATGGTAGTTTTCCGGTTCCTGTAAGGTTAGGTGATTCTAACGACTATTTTAATGACGTTGGTGGCGGAACACCTACATCCTTAGTTAACAGCGGTAAGAGTGTTGTGCTTGTTGTTAACAATATAGATTTAAACTTTCAAAGAATACAGATTGCAGTTGCGGAGTTCGATCAATTAGTGGATGTTCCAAGAAACCTAGCTATTATTTTAGATGAAGCCATTACAAGTGCTTCTATGCAATTTGAGCATTCAAGTAATATAAACTTAGGTACTTTAACTTTAAATGAGTTAACGCTATTCCCTGCAAGTATTTTGACCTGTAAAACAATGACCACTAATAAGAACTATATTCTTATTGGAAACATTACAGAAAGAGGAGAGTTTGCTTTTGATAAGTCAAGTGTAACTATTGAACAGTTTGACTACCCTATTCCCGCGCACAGAGATAATAATTGGGCGGCAGGGCCAAGTTGTTCAAATGTGATGACATATGTTCCTTTAGACTATGATCCATTTAATAATCCTACGGGGCCTAATGCAATTCCTCCATATAGTCATTGGTTAGTTACAAATGATTCAAATGGGCCTGTATTCTACAATGGAAATAATTATAATGCGGGAGATGTGTTTGTGGGGGTTCCAGGTGTTTTCACTGTAACCATTCCATTAGGAAGCACCATAGGGCCATGTGCAAGTAGGAATAAATATACTACTACAGGTGGTACTCCACGCCCTGATGCTTTATTGTTAAGTTCGGGATATTGGGATTATAAAGATCCTACAGTTGCTCACCATGTAAAGGGTATATGGGAGGGTGATAAATATAGATATGGAATATTGTTTTATGATTTAAAGGGAAATCCTTTTTACGTAAGACATTTAGCGGATATTGAAACTGCTTATGGTAATTCAGTTCCTTTTTTAGGTAATGGCGGGCCAACTTTAATAGAAGCTGATAATGATGGAAATGTTCTGTATACATTACAGACGGGAGTTAGATTTAGCGGTATCACTATTTCACCAGAGATTGCCGCGCAAATATCAGGGTTTAGTATTGTGAGAGCGGAAAGAGATCCTAAGATATTAACTCAAGGGTTATTATTTCAAACCACTGATTCTTATGCTACAGTATCTGGATATACAGTTATTCAACCTGCCTCTGTTCATAAGTTAAGTAAAGACAATTCGCCGGGGAGTAGGGCTAAGTTTTATTCATTCATTTGCCCTGACAACTTAGTTGACTTCCCTATAACTAATTTTGGAGATGGTATTTCGGATGGTTCGTTGTCTATTGAAGAGGCTTATTGGGTTGGACCGCGCGATCAAGCTCAAAACCAATTAGGTGATGCTGGGTATTTAAAATCTGTCACTCCTGCTAGTAATGAGTTTGAAACTAAGTATTTTGATACATTAGGATATGCTGGGGCAGAGCCTCAAACAGAAGTTATTAAAAGTAAGTTTGATGTAGCGGAGAAGGCTAACCTTGCTCAATTCTCAAATACAACTATTTATTATCAAAATGTAACTGATACGGGTAATGCTGTAAATATAGATACTGAATGCTTTAGCGGAGTTCCTAATACTACTAATACACTTCCTTTAAATACTGTGGGAGTCGGAGGATTAAGAGCTATTTTAGAGCTTACAGATGATACTTTATTAGACTATAACGTTGCCACTACCTATGCTTCTATTCCTAACTCAGGAGTGAGAAAAATGATGGTTAACATTATTAATACTAAAACTAACCAATACGGAGGTAATTCGGAGGCGGCTTTATCCACCACTAATTATATTTCAACAGGACATTTTCAACCTATAACACCTGCTGTATTAGCTGATACATTGTCTGGTGGCAACTATGTATTTAATGACGTAGAGGTATTTGGAGGAGATTGCTTCACTCAGTTAGTGGATTATGGATACGCATTATATGATGATGCTGCTGTAAAACCTATTGATGGAAGCCCTACGGGTTCTTATTCATGGGGTATTAAGTTCCCTTGTCAATCAAATGCTAACTACGCTTTAAGGACAGGTGTTCCAAAAAGAAAGATTGCTCCTGATTTCATGCATTCTAATCCGACTCCGGGCAATGGGATTTACTATAAGCTAGGAACAAGTAGTCAATTAGAAGGTTTTCAATATAATCAGGGATATTCAAGTGATGGTAACTTCGTGGCTTATCCGGCACTTCCTTTAAACTATTCAACATCTAACACATTCAGATATAGAATTAGGTTTGGCGGAGAGAAGTTTCCGGGCGAACTTATTAATTCATTCAGAACGTTTCTTATTAACGATAGGAAAGATACTGACGGGCATGGTGGAGAGATTAATAATTTAAGGACTAAGGATGGTAGAACGTTTGTATGGCAAAATTCTGCAATTGACTTAATTCCTATTTTAGAAAGACAATTGATAAGTGGTTTAGATGGGGCAGAAACCTCATTAGGAACCGGAGGAGTAGTGGAAAGATTTGATCCTGTAACATCTTATTATGGTAATCAGCACCAATGGGGATTAACTGCCACTGAATATGGCTGGGCGTGGTTTGATATGCGCAGAAAGGCTGTAGTTACCCTTAGTTTAGGCGAAGGTGTGTCTGAGATAAGCAAGGTAGAAGGATTAGAAGGATTCTTTAACGAGGCTTTTTTAGAGGTTATAGGCAATACTTCGGCTATCTCTAATAATCTATTGAATGATCCTATGTTTACTAAGTATAGTGATAGGCCATTAATTGGAGTGGGTGTTTGTGGAGTGTATGATCCTAAGTTTAAAATGACTTATTTAACTTTTAAGTTCATTCAGAGAGGCGTTACAGTAAAATACAACAAAGACTTCACTATTGGATACAGTCACACTGACAAGCAATTTATAGGGTTTTACGATAAAACTCCGGCGATAAGTTGGAACCATAATCAAATTGTAATTCATGCGAACAATCCTAAGAATAAGGTTAAGTACTACGGAACCGGAATGAACGGCACTCTGTTTGAGGTTGGAGATGTAGTTCCTTATATGAATGCTGAGTATATCTGTATTGCGGAAGTTGATATCGCTTCATATCCGGGAGTTGGGGATGAAGTTCCTGGTTATCCAGGCTCTATTTATTGGGCTAAGATCAATCAAACTAATGAATTGTGGGTGGATAACCAGCCAAGATTGTTAGGACAAGCGGTGGCACCTGATTATTTGTATAATAGTGTGTTTGGTCAGGTTATTAATAATCTATTGCAGTTTGTAGTTAATCCAAGAAGTCAAAACCCTTTCTCTGTATTAAATATAGAGCAGGAGGGTAATATGGAGAATATCACTGACTTGTATATTGAGGCGGAAGATCAAACCGCTCAGGATGTTAATATAAGGTCTACAAGCAGGTTTTACCGCAAGATATACGATAAGATAACAAGTAACCTCCCTTTATCAAGAGCAGGTCGTATAACTAATTCTTATCTACTTATGACATTCCGCAAGAAAAACTGGAATACTGATCCGCGCGTTGTGAGTAGAGGTGTTAAGATTTTAAGATTAGTGACTAGCTTCTTTGAGAGTAAGAGGTAATGAAAAAAGGCGGTTGTTAGCCGCCTATATTCTTATTCATATACTGTGATTGTTTTTTGCTTCGGCTTAACTTCTTCGATTTCAGAACCGTAAAAATCTGTTCCGTCGTAAGAGGTGTAATGTCCATCTATTCGTAGATATACATCATGATCTTTAAAATGTTTAACGGAGTGCCAGCTTTCGCCTTCTCCCTCTCCCCCCTTTTGATCTACCTCTTCCCATTCACCTAATCCCAAAGCATTTGAATCAAAATCTCCATAAGCAAATTCTTTTAACTCAATGTCTGATTTTTTTAAAATTTCAATAATTTGTTCTCCCGTAAGCTTTTCCATTGTTTTTATTTTATTGGTTCGTAATTAGTAATGTTTTTTGTAACAGGCGAAACAAATTGAATAGATGTTATTTTTTCATTATCGCCATATGAATCTGTTGTCACTGTTAGTTTGATAAAAACATCTTCAATTTCTGATGGATAAACCTCGTCGGTCGTATCTTCATCTGTTTTAACCGTTTCAACGGCTTTTTTGTTTCTAATTGCGGAAATATCTCTCAACGCCTCATTGATTTTTTTGTAGTCCATTGTTTATTTGTTTTATATAGTTGTATTTTGGTTTATGTAGTTCAATGAAATTCTCTAAAATGAATATTAAAGAAAACAACGGTGCGTGACTAATAATGAATTTTTTAAGCATTTTAGAATAAGCTATTTTGTATCCTAATTCAGAATATCTTTCGTATGCCATTACCATAACTTCTTCTCTTACAAATTCCAACTTATTTTCATGTGACAAAGAATTAAATTTATTTTCATCTAATTCAACTTCCTTTCCGTCCAAAAGACACATCTCATAAACCGGATTAGGATTTATTATTTTGTGGAGGTCGTCATGTTGATTCTGGCTGTAATTTATTTTGTTGGTAAAAAAGTCTTCTTTAGACATTTTAAGGTCACTCCTTTTGTTTTTGCTGTGAAAACCGTTCCAGTATTCGTATAATTTAAAAAACAACTCTTCGTTTATCTCGCAATCATTTTTAAGTAAGAATTGTAGATCAAACATGTGCTTTTCCCATTTTATATCCCAAAAAAGGTGAGATGCTTTTATAGTGGCTAAATCGTCTTTAGACACAATGGTATTAGTAAAAGGCTTGTATCTGTTATATATTATTGGATTTTGAAGATACTCTATCCCGTTGCCGCTTTTTAGATTACTATTAGTGTTAACTATGTAATCTATATCCTTAGGTTCTCTTGGAAACTCAGGGTAATGGTGTTTAATTGCTTTTGAACCTATTAATATCATAATTATGTACTTTAACGAAGCTAATTATAAAAGGTTGCAATATTCTATTACAATTATTGTAATAATTTACAACCATTGCATTTCCTTACAAAATCTGTAATAAATCTTTAATAGCAAGAGATTGAAAAAATCCTTACTTTTGAGATTATCAATTCATTACGAATGAAGAATCCTAAAAAGAAATCAGGTTTAGTTAAGAAAGTTAAAGGATATGCCAATGGAGGGTATATTGACCCTAAGTTAAATACATACTCCCCTTCTATTGCTGCCGGATCTGCACTTGCTACAGGCGCAGGTTCTCTTATCGACGCTACAAACAATCCTAACGATGCCGGAATGATTGACGCTAACAAAGCTGCGCTATCCGGCGGATTAAAAGCTGCTGGCAAAGGCGCTTCATTAGGAGCAACTATTGGTTCAGTGGTGCCGGGAGTTGGGACATTGATAGGTGGTGGAATAGGGTTATTGGCTGGCGGAACACTAGGCGCTATTAAAGGCTTTAGGGACGCTGATAAATCTAATAGTGATATTAATACATTAAATGAGGAAGAGAATCTGGCTGAAATAAACGCTAAGAACTCTACATTATTCAATAGTAATTTAGCTAATCAATTAGCAAGTAGAAATTCATATAGCAAGGGAGGTAAAGTTGTCGGTAAAGGAACGGGTACATCTGATAGTATTAAGGCTAAGGTTAAAGAGGGTTCGCATATTGTACCTAAGAAAAACGCTAAGGTGGCAGAGGTTATTCGTAAAGAAGTGTTAGGTGAAGATGAGAATAGTAAAGCTGATTTAAACCAAGACAAAGCCATTGCTGTTAAACTTTCAAATGGGGAACATTTATTCACTCCTGAGGAAGTGGAGGAGATTGAAGCTAATGGAATAGATTTAGATGACTTGTCGCCGGATGCCCAGAATGACCTTAGAGGTTATATGAACAAGGGAGGTAAGGTTAAAGGATATGCTAAAGGCGGGGGAGTAGAGAAGCCTGACACTAAAAATATTAAAGACGGCAAAACAGAGGAATACCTATCAAAGGTTGAATCTTTATATGCTTTAAGAAATAAGGCTTTGGCGGATAAAGATCCTGCTAACAAAGCTAAGAATGAAGCAATATTAAAATATACAAAAGGGAAGATTGATTCTCTGGATGCAACTTACAAGACAGGAACAATTGATCGCTCAAGCCCTGAGAAATACCAACAAGATTTAGCTAAAAAATTAGGTATTGAGATCCCTAAAACTTCCACTACATCTGTAACAGGAAAAGGATTAAGCAATTCATTAAGTAGCAAGGTGCCTATAAGTAAATCAAGTAATGCTTCTGAGAGCTTAGCAGAGACAATGGCTAATCAGGATATTGACAATGCAATCACAGCGCCTACAAGCGGATTAGCTAAGGGGGTTTCGGCGGCAGTGACAAAAGGAGATAGTGCTATTGATGACGCTGCTAATTTAGCCCCTTATGAAGCTGAACTAGCCACGAGATTGGCGGAAACCACCCCTTCAACTACACCTAACTATTCAGCTATTGGAAGTGGATTATCTACAGCGTTAAATTACGGAGTTCCATTATTACAAACAGGAATAGGCTTAAACTACCTTAGAAAGGCAGGAGATAGACCTGTTGATTCAATTGACCCTAACTATCAAATATCATTAAACAACGCAGATAATCGTGCTGCAAATGCTTATCAAAGGGCTTCTTATGGATTTACACCGGAAGAACAGGCGGTGATTAATAACAACAATGCTAATGTCACAGCTTCGCAAAGGTTTGGAGCAAGGAATTATAGTGGAGGTAGCGCGGCGAATGCTTATGGCATGGAACGTAGCGCTTTAAATGATTCATTTGGAAGAGGTTTAGCAAGTTCTGTGGCAAACAGACAATTACAGTTACAGAAGCAAAGAGAGGCTGATAATATTGCTGCTAGCGCGGATAATCTAAGATTGCAGAAAGTTGATCTGTCTCGTAGACTCTTCAATGATAAACTAACAGGATGGCAACAATCACAGCAAGCAGGGGCTAACTTGGTCGGGACAGGTTTAAGCAACTTAGTTGGAGCTGGCCGATACGAAGCTGAGAAAAGGGCTATTGCAAACAGAACTAACATTGATAACTCTTATTTAAACGGTATTTAATGGCAGAGATTGGTACAATAAATGGACTTGCAGTTGACTTACAGTTCGATCAGAAAATAAATGATGCTCGTTATAATGAGCAAGCTGATGCTAGAGCAAAAGCTATGGCCGCCCAGAAAGCACGACTTTTCTCTGATGATCTTAACTATCAGAATGCTATAAATGGGCATGATAATCCTCTTGTAAAATTAGAATCTCAATCGACTATTAAAAAGATAGGTTCATTTGTCCGCGAGAATCCTGATTGGGCTACTAACGTGGACAAGAGAATGCAATTGAATGAACTTAAACGTTCGCTTAAAGACAATCCTACATTATTGAGAGGACTTGCTTCTGATAGTGCATATAAATCTTATTTACAGGATTTGGCGGAAGTTGCAAAGAACCCTCAGCAACATGATACACAAGCCTACAATGATTTGCAAGGCCAATGGCAAAATTATCTCAAATATGGTAATCAAGCTGGTGAAGAGGCTGCTAAGTTACAAGGTAAACAGGCGTTTGTATATCAGAAACCTAGAGACTTCATTGATATAAACAAGGCTTTTCAGGAAACAGGAAATAGCTTTAAGGATTTAAAGACTAAACCTATTAAGGGAGGAAGGAATGCTTATGAAGAATTTGCAGACCCAACGTCATTACGCGCGGTTGCCACGCAAATGTATTCTCAGAATAAGCGCCAAATTGATATAGAAGCCCGTAAACAAGGTTTAGACCCATTGACATACATTGAACAGGGTATTAATGCTCACGTGCCTAAGAAGAGAGATTTTGGGGATTATGGATTAAGTGATGCGTTAACAGTTGCCGGGTATAAGAATAAATTAGAATCAAGTGGTATTGCAAATCCAAGTAATGCTTATCAGGACGCTTTTGTTAACCGCCAGGAAGGTGTGGTTAGCCCTGAGTTCTTAGAACAAACTTATGGCTCTAAACCTAAAGCTATTATTTATGATAATAAGGGTCAAAATCCTTTGGATATAACAGGTAATAGGATTTATTACACTGGCGGACATAAATATGTAGAGGCTGGCGGACGCAGACAGAAACTTGTAGAAACTTACACTTATCTTCCTTTAGAGGTGGCTAAGGAGAAAGGGATATACGATGATGGCAATTGGAATCCTTTTCAGGGAGAAGAGATTGTACCGGAATGGAATAAGAATGCTGAATTGATTACACAGGCTAATGGCAAGGGAGAAGATGTAAAAATGGTTAAGGTTAAGAGCTTTATGCCTGTGGAATTGAACTCAAGTTATGCGGGTGCTTTTAATCAACAAGCCCATATTGCTAAATCTAAATTAATGGCTGATGCTCCTCAAGAGGGTGGCGGAGATAGACCCACTACTGTAACTCAGAATGGTTATCAATACACTTGGAATCCGAAAACTGGCAAGTACGAGTAGTTAGCCTTTATTTTATTAATCTCTAAGTTCTCCTAATTCAATTGTGTTTTGACGTATTGTTTGATCTAACGCGGTTATAGGCGCTGACTGAGAATGAAATCCAGCTTCAAGCATATGTGTTCTGCAACGCCTTAATTCATTTATTAAATTCTGATTGTAACCCTTAATGATTTGCATCTCTCCCAATACCTTTTTTAAATAATCGCAATGATCCCCTCTAATACTATCAGTTTCTTTAGCGTGGTTTGATTTCATATTTTCAACTAATTCTCGCCATTTACGAATTTCGATATCTTTATTTAACAAAGAATCGTGATATTGTTGAATATGCTTAGATTTTAACCCTATCGCTTCTTCATATTCCGAAATCTTCTCCTGAGCTGCATCTAAATTATCTTCCAATATGCCTATACCTAACTCTAATTCCGCCACCTTATCAGTGAGTTCGTTATTCCGCGCGTCTTCTTTTTTAAAGTCTTCATCAAGGTCAGATATGTACCTTACTAAATCAGAAACTTTGCCAGACAAATGTCCATTTTCGTATTCTGATGCTTTTAGTTGGCTTAATAACTTTTCATGTTGCCTAACTATTTGATTACAAATTTCTTGAGTTAAAAACTCATTAAACCTGCCTGAAAAGTTTCCTCCGATAATACATTCTTTGTAATAGGCGCTAGATTGAATATATATTTCAACTGCGCGGCAAACTGATTCTATTTTCTCTTTAGTCATTTTTGTCTATTATTTTAAATACTTTAATTAAACATGAATCAAATGCTTCGTAATAATCTTTAATGTCTGTGACAAGTAATTTTACGTTTCCGTTACCAACTGAATAAAACCAATCTTCTCCCCACGAAGCATGGGAATGACTAATAAATATACTATGTTGTTCTCTTAGCCAATCTAGTATTTGTTGATATGTTGGGGCCAATAACCATGTAGCCATTTGCTGATTAATCACGCCTACTTTGAGTTCTTTAGATCCTCCTGAGTATTTGCCAACGCAAGGCTCGTCAAATCCTAAATCTCTTGCCCATAAAGCTAGTTCGAATGGTATAAATATATCTTTCATGGCGCTAACATACCTTTATGTTGATGAATATTTCCAACTACTTTAATGTTTTCAAATTCACTTAAATATCCTCCCCATTGGGCATCAGATTCAACCCAAAACTTACCATCTTCCGGCTCCCATTCAATCCACGCTAAAGGATAGTCATCGTCCTCTTCTTCCCATGTAATGATGTCGTCTTCGTATAAATCCTTTCCATTCACTACTTTGCCAGTAAATTGCCCAACTGTTTTAGGGTCAACTATCGTAAATCCACCGCCATTGTATATTTGAGTGGAACCTTCAAATGTGGGGTAATTACCTGTAATTAAACTTCCGAATACCCAATTTCCTGATGGCAATGCTAAGCCTCTAAACTTTATTTCTCTTTTCATTTTTTTCTATTTCAATTAATTGCATAATTCCCTCTCTTACACTTTCCGGCACGTTATAATGATTTACTGCCACCGAAAGAGCGTATTGAACTCCTTTCATCCACGCACTTTCTGAAACCTTGTTTAGTGATTCGTAGTATTTTTGTTTTCTTGTCATTAACCCTCTTTAACGATACAAATCTAATAAGGTTGCAAATAAATGCAAATAATTTAAATACATCAATATTAGCTATATTTGCGTATGCCTGAAAACAAACCGCCTTTTGATCCTAATAAGCCAGTGAACACCGGCACTAATAAACCTGCTTTTAATCCTAATGAACCTGTTAAGGCTGTTGCTGACACTAGATCAAGCGGCACTGACTATTCATTCCTTAATGGCATTAGATCAGAGGCGGAAGCAGATGAAATCATAGACAGACTTGACACTAAAAACGACGATGAAAAACAAATCATTAAGAATATTGCTATTGCTCAGAAGCAAGGTAGAGCCTCTGTTGAAGATATATCTGATGCAATACTAACTATACAAGGTCAACATCCTAAACAATCCGGCGGAACCAAATACTACATGAAAGATGTAAATGGTGTTCAAAAGCCTGTTCCTATTGCTAATAATGAACGTCCGCCAGAAGGTTATGACGTTGCAAGTATATGGGGAAGCCAAGAGAGTGCTAATGACGATGGATTTATTAAGTCTGCTGCTAAACACTTAGTGAATGGGGTGATAGGTGCCGCCGAAGGGGTGGCTAACTTGCCTCAAATCGCATACGGAGCCATTACAGGAGAAGAATTGCCGTGGTACCAGACTATGAAGAATAGTGCTGACTATCTTAAATTCAAAACTCCCGAATATGAGAATGAACAAATATTCGACACTAAAGAATTAAAAGGGATAAGTGATTTCTTTGACCCTTCTCGATATGACTTTACTAAAAACAATATTCAGGGTGCTGTATTACAGGGGATGGAATCTATCACCTCTTTCCTTGTAGGGGCTAAAGGTATTGGGGGTGCTACAAGAACATTAGGAGCGGGCGCAGAAGGTGCCGGATTGATCTCAGAAGGTGGTAAGGCCGCTTCATTCTTATCGGGAGCTTCTAACTCAGGTAAATTAGCTAATGGATTTGCGGGTTCATACATGGTTAATTACGATGAAGCCTTAACTGCTGCTGAACAAGCTGGACTAGAAGGAAGGGATAAATATGCTTTTGCTTCGGTTGCCACTATTCCCACTGCCCTATTAGAAATGGTTGGGGGTACTGAGGGGATATTCATTAAGAACCAACTAGCCCGTAACGGCAAGAAAGAGATGTTTAATAGCCTCGCTGCTGGATTATTAAAAGATAGTGAGGGTAAGATAACAAAGGAGTCATTAGAAGGTCTGTACAACGCCACAACGACTGCCGCAACTAAATTAAACAGCACGTTTGCAGGTCAATTGGCTGGTAATATCGCAGGCGAAGCAGGAACGGAAGCCGCGCAATCTTTTGCTTTAAATGCTGCTAAGAATATTTATGATAAGATAAGTGGAGAGGAGAAGTTTAAAACAGATCCTTTTAGTTTAGAATCATTTGGGGAATATGTTAATAGTGCTTTGGCTGGTGCTTTAGGTGCTGGTGGCCCCGCATTAGCTGGTGTGAGTCAGAAAAGAAAAGCTGATCGCGCGGAGAAGCAATCTAACAATGCGTATGAGACTGTAAAGAAGGGAACTGAGGCAATCACAGCTTTAAAGGCTGATATTGATAATTCTGTGGCTAATGATGAAATGACTCCCGAAGATGCTGAGAGGGCTAAATTTAAGTTAGACGCTTACAATGTTTATCACGATCAAACTAAAGGATTGGATTTAACAGACGAAGAAAGAAAGAAGTCTTTTGACCTATCCTTTACAATAGAGGGAATTAAATCTGAAATCCCTACAGATGAGAGTGAGATTAAAAAAATGAGTCCTATTGAGGCTGCTAAGGTGGCTGGCAAGAAAGAATTAGTGAAGGGACTACAAAAGGAACTGGATGCTATTATATTAAAAGAGAATGTCAAGAAAGAAACTACTGTTGCTCCTGATACTGTCGGTAAGGTTGTTAAGAACGAAGAAAAGAAAGCAGAAGAATCAACTATCGAGGATTTAGGAAAGAGATACGGCGGAACAAAAACTACTACTGAGGAAGTGGAAACTCCGACGGAAACTGTAGTGGAGAAATCTGAAAGAAGAAAGAATGCTCCTAAGTTTGGTCAGAAGGATGATAATGGAACATTTGAATTTAACAAACAGAAGCCTTTAGAAAGAAAAGAGATATTGCATGATTATTTTGACGCCAATCCTGATCTTAATGGAGAGATGGATGCTTTTATTGAAGGTGGTCAGAATGAGGTATGGCAATTAAATCTTGGCGGAACAGGACAATTTGTTCAGTTTGGAAGATCTGTTAAGAGAGATGAATATACAGGGGAGAGGGAGAATTTTCCTAGCGGCGAAGAAACAACTACTGATAGTGATGGTAGAGAGTATTCTAAGTTTAAAGAGCCTGTTACAGTTAAGATACAGACTATTAAAGCTGATAAGGTTGACGCTAATGGTAAGCCTAGAAAGACAGAGAATTTACGTATTCTAAACGTTTATAATAAGTCTACGGGGAAATACATCGTTTCGGTAAAGGAGAAAGAGAAGGGTAATAGCGCTTATACGCCGGATGAGATTAAAAGAATGGTGGCTTTGCAGCAACAAGGACTTAAACCAATTGAGGGTGTTAAGCAGCCTGAAAAGCCACAAGTTAAAGTTGAACCTGTAAAAGCTCCTGTGGTTAAACCGGAACCTGTAAAAGAACGTCCAACTACAACTAAAGTGGAGGAGAAGGTTAGAAAAGCCCCCGCTACTGTCACTGTAAACGAATTAGAGAGAGAATCTTTAATCGGAGAGGGATATGACAACTCTTCAATAAACAAGGCTATAAGACGCTCTAATGACCTTTTAAAGATGCCTGCCCAAGATTTGTATAAAGAACTTAGGAAGTTAGGTGTCTTTAATATTGGCATTCAAGGCAATCAAGAATTTAGACCGGATGTAGGATTGGATGCGCGGGAATACGCCGCAACCTTAAAACAAATTGAGAAGGGTAAGGATAGTAAAACATTACAGAAGTTATTGGACTTTGTAGAGGATGTAAAAGAAACGGGCAATATTAAGTTTTTATCCGGCACTGGCGGAACGTCAGAGCGATATACTATGCCTTTGTATCAGAGTTTACTTGAAAATGTCAATCCTGATCGCGGACTTACAGAAGAGGAAGAGAATGCTGAGTTAGAGAAAGAACAAGCAAGGGAACAGGCGTTTTCGGAAACCGGACAATTCCAGAAGTCAAGTGATCGTAAAGGTCAGATACAGAAAGTTGTGGAGAGGGTTAGAAAATCATTTCCAAAGGTTAAAGTGGTGTATAAGGAAGGGGCTAAGTTCGCCGGAAGATTAATAGGCAACACTATCGAAATCAATCCTGATTATGCTGGTATTGACACGCCTATTCACGAAGCTGGTCACATTATGATTGATGCTATTGGATATAACAATAAAGTTATTCAAGTGGGGATTAAGCAACTTAAAGATACTCCGCTATGGGATGACGTTAAGGAAAGATACCCTGAGCTGAATGAAGAGATGTTGGGTAAGGAAGTGTTGGCAGAAGCGATAGGAATGGAAGGTTCATTGATCTTTGATAAAGAGTCAGTCAGGAATAAATTTGAAGCCGTTTTAAGCTACATATTTAACCGACTTAAGCAATTACTCGGAATAGACAAGAACGTTGCTAAGAGCTTAGCTAAACAGATAATAGGAGGCGTTAATACAAGGAATAAGGTTGGAGAAAGTAAACAAGAGCAATTATCTAAGAAAAAGCCTTTTAAAACATTGGATGAAATGTCCGCGAAAGACCTAGCTAAGAAATTAACTATGTCATTGGAATCTTACAGGGAGAATGTATTAGGAAGATCTTTAGAGCAGATTCGTAAAGACTTGCAGTTTATTAAAGACGCTTTGGCGGATGAAAAATATACTGAGGAGCAAAAAGAGAAATTAAAGGTGTTTAAGGCTAACATCGACAAGGAGGCCAAAAGAGATGCTTCTAAGTGGTTTGCATACAAAGAGGATGTGGATATGCTGTCTTCTATATTAAGTGAAGGTAGGTTAGAAGATATGACGGATGAGCGGTTATTAGAGGCTTATAATCTGATGGTGAGTGGGGATTTTGCAGATGCCGCGAAAGAACCTAAACTAAATCAATTAAAGCAGCAAATAGGCTACCGGATGTTCGTTAAACGTAAAACGGAACTGGAAGGGTTAAAGGGATATGTAGAAGAGCAAGCCAATAAAACTGACTTATCCGCCAAAGATGTTCTTATGAAGAACTTAGGTCATATGACCCAAAACCAGCCGGAATTACAATCTTTCAGCAAACAATTTGACGAGACTTATTTCGACATGCAACAAGAGCGCGATAAACTCAAAGGAGAATTAGAGAATATCGGCAAGGAAGTTATAAAGGAGAAAAATAAATCTCTAGGCATCACTGACAAGGCTAAGGAATTTGTAATGTCAGGTTCAGTTAAATACTTTGAATTTGTAGAGCATCCTGACGGGCGTTATTACACTTTAGAGGAAGCTAAGGCTAAGAGCTTCACTCCCGCGCAAACTAAATTCTTAAAGTTTATGTTGGGTCTCAACGATCTTAGAAATAAGCAATTTGAGGGCATGGATGAAGATCAACTTAACAATGAAGTGTTAAAGGTGGATAAGGGAGTGGCGGAATCGTTTAGAGAGGAAGGCATCTTACAGGCGTTCAGTGCTTATTTGGGTAATGGTCATAACATCCAGAATGTAAGGATTAAGTACGGTAATAAAGTAATGTCTTATGGGGAGATTGAGAGAGATTTAATCAAACAGGGTAATAAGGGGGCATTGGATAAGATGAAGGCTTTGTTGCAGATGGTTAAATATCAATTGGCCGCGAGAAGGCAACTTAAAACCGGAACTAATGTAGATGAGAAAGAAAATCCTTTGGCCTTAACTGGTGGAGCTGAGTACAATTTATCTACAGATGGAAGATTAAAAAGTAAATTCAACAAACCAAGAGATAAGTCCAGGGGTTATTCTAAGGACTTCTACAAGGCGGCGCATTCATTCATTGATGACTACACACATACAGAACATATCGGCAAACTATTGCCTTACATTCAATCTATAGAGTATTTAAATCAAGTTGGATTTAAGGAGCATGAAAAGAAAGAGAATGTTGCGGAATGGGTAAAACAATGGACTGATCTTCATATTTTCAAGAAAGAAAAAGTTGGAGCGTTAGGGCCAGAATTAGACACGTTTTTCAGAATAATCCGCAAGTTAACTTCATTGAATGTGATGGCGTTTGCATATCGCGCAGGTGGGTTTAATATAGCAATGGGTATTTATAATACTATAAGAAAAGAAAGTGCTGAGGCGCAATACAAAGGAACCAAGCGGTTAATACAGAATCCTAAAAAGGCTGCTGCTATTATCCGTAAATACAATGCAGTTAGTTTAGATTTTGATTCTAATCCTAAATTATACGCAGGTAAATTGTTTGAAATGTTAGCGCATGGATTAACAAGGGGTGGTGAGTATTACATACAAGGTTCAGCATTCTTAGGATTAATGAGTGATAAGGATTTTAATAGTATTGAGTACAACGAAAGTACTGGACAGGTTAAGTTAAAAGAAGGTGCTGACGAGAAGGGGATTAAAAGCCGCGCGATTGCCAATATTAAAACAGTGTCGGATATTCAAGGTAAATATGGAGAGGCCGATAAAAGAAATTACCAAGCCGGAGAGTTCGGTAAATTGGTTGGGCAATTCAAAATATGGGTTCCAGATGCATTTAAGCAGAGAATGGGCGAAGAATACATAGACGCTAATGGTGTGACTCATAGAGGTACTTATAGAGCGTTCTTAGGGCAAGGCTTCACTGATCTTAAAGAGGCTATTAAAAAGGACGGAATAGAGGGATTCACAAAGAATAAAGACGCTATGTCTAATCTAAAGGGCTTAATGGTGGTTGCTGCGTTTATGGCTTTGAGGCTTGGTGGAGACGACGATAAAAATAAGAGAAAAAAGGGTGATGCTATTGACCAAGCCCTTTCTAACTTACTCTTCATCTTTGACATTGATAATATTAAATTCTTTGTTAAATCTCCGGTTGCCGCGCAAGCCACTGTAAGTAAGTTCGTAAATGTAATGGAAGATGTAATGAAATTAGATGTTGAAAAGGGAAGTAAAGATATTATTAGTGCGTTGCCTAACTCAAAAGCTATTAAAGCCGGAATAGAATTTATCGAGGAAGATTAAAAAACACTTATCTTTATAAAAAAATGGCCTTAACTCAAATAAACCTCAAAACTAAGATTGTCGTTAGTGACGATTGTAAGCATTTAATAGTAACTGATGAAACCGGACTTTACAATTCTGTGTCTAATCCTTTAGGTTACGGGGTTCCCAATGGAGTTGCGGTTAACGATGTAACTATGATGTTTATAACCATCACTTATGTTAATTTGGGGATAACTGCCGTTTTCTCTTTTTTAATAACTAATGGGGTTATAGGGGCTATGGCAGTTGATTTTGCCGGGCAAGGTGCTATAAATGTGCCTACCCTCGCTTCTTATCTTCCTAGTTTGACATTCCCGCCAACATCTTCTAATCCATTTATTACAGTTGGGCCTTATATCTCATCTTTTCCTGTAACAACTATTACACTTCCGGTTTTAACTGACGGTCAATATAATGTGGCTTATAGGATTAGAGGCTCTGCTTCTGATAATGGCACTCCAACTATATTTGATTACACTGTCAACGATACCTGTATAAGAGACTGTGAATCTAGTTCATGTATAGATAAGTCTTTTTATGACATGGATATTGATTGCGGGTGTAATGACAAGAAATTAAAAGAAACTATGAGGTCTAAGGCTTATTTGGATATAGCTAAATACGCAGAGGAGAAAGAGGATTACACATTATACAACCAATTATTACAAAAATCTAAATCTATATGCGCGTGTAATTGTGGGTGCTGATCTACGTAATTAAAATATAAAGGTTGCGTTAAATCGTCTGTATTTTAAAAAATCGTACATTTATTCCAAAATCAGCATAATGCCAGTAACACAATTAGACTTAGAAGTTGACTTAGCACTTAATAATGCTTTCGATACTTTATACATTACTGATATCACTCCGACTTACAATGTTGTTTCAGCGCCTTTTGGTTATGGATCACCTAATGGGGTGGCAATAAACGATGTTACAGGTCTTGTTTTAACTGTTAATTACACTCAATTACAAGTTTCTGCGGTATATACCTTTACTATTCTTAATGGCACTATTACAGCCGCTACAATCAATTTTAACGGGCTTGGCGCTCAAACTATACTATCTCAGCTAAACTCCACAACATTCCCTCTAAATGGCTTTATGTTGTTAAATAGCTATACGTATGGGTCTTCTCAGGTCTATAATCTTCCTTCGCTAGTTGACGGAGCTTATGGTGTTATTTATAACATTACGGGTAGCACCTCAGTGAGTGGAACTCCCACCGCGTTCGATTTAAGTACTACGGATATGATATTGCAAAAACTTGCAACTCAATGCTGTATGGATGAGATATTCAATAAGGTTGAGATTGATTGCGAATGCGATAGTAAAGAAGCTAATAAGGCTATCTTATCACAATCCTATCTTTCTATTGCTGAATCCGCAGTGAAATATGAGGATTATGTAAAAGCTAATTTATTTATAAACAAGGCTAAATCTTTATGCGACTGTGGTTGCGGATGTTAAATGACAAGTGCAAATAAAATATTAAAAGATATATCTGATAAAAAGGAACTTGCTTTAAAGCTGGCTGCTAAGTTTATAACCCTCGAAAAGGGAGGAGAGATGTTGGGATGTAAAGAGAATAAACTTATCATTTTAACGGGTCAAATTGATGCTTTAGAGAGGTTTTACAATAACAACTTTGACTCATCGGGAAACAACATAGATCCTATTTATGTATGTCCTGCACCTACATTAATTAAGAGGTATATAAATTCTAACTTTATGCCACCAGAAGAAGAAATAATTATTAACGGAATAGACGGTAATCCATAATGGGAAAAGGTCACGATGGTAATTTCAAGGATGTTGTCATTCAGATTAAAAGGAAAACCTCTGCTCAATGGCTATTTCAGAATCCAATATTAGCGCAAGGCGAACCTGGATATGAATTAGACCTTAAGGGACTTAAATTTGGTGACGGTGTTAATCCGTGGTCTTCATTACCCTATTTTGGAGGCGGTGGTGGCGGAACCGGAACTGTAACAAGTATTAATGCTACTATAAGTGGAGCATTAGCGGTAACCGGTGGCCCTGTAACAACCTCTGGAACCTTAGCATTCGCTTGGCAAGGAACATCAAGTCAATATATATTAGGAAACGGCTCTTTAGCCACTATAATAAGCAATAACAATCAACTAACTAATGGGGCGGGGTATATTACATCCGCAGCATTAGCAGGTTATATTCCATATACAGGAGCAAATCAAACTATTAATTTCAATAGCCAACAATTAATTGTTAACGGCGGGGGGAATAGTACATTAAATGTGGCAATAGGGCTTGATGCTCTTATCACTAATTCCACCGGGGTAGCGAATGTTGCTTTGGGTAGTGGAGCCTTAAAATTCGCTACAGGAAGCTCTAATATGGCTTTAGGGTATATCGCATTAGGTAGTTTAACTTCTGGCGGTAATAATGTGGCTATTGGGGATGGCTCTGGATTCTCAATGACTAGTGCTACAGGTAACGTATCTATTGGGAAGGCTGCTTTAGCCTCTTCTAACATAACAGGATCGGAAAACGTGGCTATTGGGCTTAGGTCTATGGAAATGGGAGGAAATTCTAGTTTTAATACTGCCATTGGAGCTTATTCTCTTTACGCTCAAAACGTAGGAAGTTCAAATACAGCAATGGGCAATGCTAGTTTATCTCAAAATTCTACGGGAAGCTTTTCCTCTGCGTTAGGAATATTTTCAGGTGGAAATAACACTACTGGCTCTGGAAATGTATTCTTAGGAGCTTATTCTGGATTATATTCCACTACTGATAGTAATGTATTTTACTTAAACAATCAGGATAGGGTTAATACAGCCGGAGATAAAACGGGATCATTGCTATATGGTATATTCGACGCTAATCCTTTAAATCAAGTGTTGACGCTTAACGGTAAGATCAAGATTGTAGATGGAACTCAATCAAATGGATATGTTCTTACTACAAATGGTGTAGGATTGGGGTCGTGGCAGCCTGTGGCTGTATTCTCAAGGTCTATTAATACAATATCCACAAATACTGCCGCTGGCTCTGCTGCTAATACTGATTATTATTATGAATGCACTGCCAATTTAACTGTGACGCTACCAACTGCGGTAGGTAATACTAATGAATACACTTTTAAAAACAACGGCGGTACGCCTACAGTAAATACAACGTCATCACAAACTATTGACGGCGGATTAACCGCAGTAGTTAGCACTTTATACGCCTCAATCACTGTATATTCAAATAATTCTAATTGGTTAATAAAATAATATTATGGCATACGATCCGATACCTCAAAAAAACACATTTCCGTTAGAAAATGACGACTATGTGCCAACTAGACAACTGCCACAGTTTAAAACCAGATATGGATTCGACAGGACTATAGCGAATGGGGTTCATTCAGATATGACCTTGCTAATTAACGGCACCGGCCAAACCGTAAATCAAAGTGCCGGATCATTAGTGATAACTTCTGGAACAACTGCCAGATCGGAAACGATCATAAGAACCGCAGCAACATGGAAAGATGCTATAACTTTAAGATATGCAACAATATTATCACAGAGAATTGCAAATAATAACTTCTTTATAGAGTTAGTGGATGTTATTGGTGACGGATTAGCCTATTCAATAGGTAGCTCAACTGCTATAACTGTTACTATTCCGTCGAATCCATTCACTTCCCAAAACATTGGACAGTCCATAAACTTAGGATCCTTTGCAGGAACAGGCACTTTTTTGTCTGGCTCTTATCCAATTGCTTCGGTAGTTGGTAACGATGTAACCTTCACGGTATCTGGATTTACTGTAGGGGTGGGAACCTGTTCTTTGTTTGGATGGAATTACCACCATATTTTATATAACGGCACGACGGCAACAAGTAATTTATTCGGAAATCAGAGAAATGGATATCCGATAGCCGACATATCTTCTACAATTAATACAAGTGCTTCTCCCGGACACGTTGGAGCATTAAACGTTGAAGATGGTATTTCTGTATACGCAGATCAATTGTCTGCATCTTCAACAAGTGTTCAATTAACTTTAAGGTCTCAAAATGTAAGGAATATTCCTGACTCAAACGTTGTACTGCACCTTCAAATACGTTCAGTAAATGGGTCAACTACTCCTGCTACTTCAACAACTTGGACGATTGGATTTATAGATGTTGAGAATTACGTACCTCAGCAAGTTAGTCTTACGTCTATAAGGCCGCAATCTTTTAATTCTTTGTTGCCAGTTGAGATCTCAAGAATGATTGCACTACCTACCGGAACTAATACTATCGGTAATATTGGTACAATTGTTCCGGGAACAGGGGCGACCAACTTAGCCAAAGCAAGGAACTCTGCAGTAGGAGCCACGGATACTATTTTAGCAGCCGGATTTAACAGAAATGATACTCTAACGCTATTTGGAACTTCTGGCAGTTATACGATACCTATCGCGGATAGATACGGAGCTACTATTGTTAAAGATCAACAAAAACACAAAAGGACATATTCAGTATCATTTACAGTAGTACTGGCGGCTTCCGCAACAGATATATTTCAATTAATTGGTTCTGCCTCTACAAACGTACAAGTTACTAAAATCATTATAAGCGGTATTCAAACAACCGCTGGACAAGTTTTGGTTTTGATCTCTAAGCGTAGTACTGCTAATTCTGGCGGAACGTCTACTACAGCTACCTTAGTACCTAATGAGTCAACTGACGCTGCCGCTACTGCCGTTGGAACTATTTATACGGCTAACCCTACGCTTGGAACTCCGGTTGGTAATGTAAGGGCTGTATATGTACCTATTGGAAGCGCAACTGCTGGATACCCTCCATTTGAGATTAACCTAGCAGAAAGAGGGAAGCCAATTATTTTAGCTGGCGTGGCTCAGACAATAGCTATTAATTTAAACGGAGTAACTGTGGCCGGAGGAACAATGGCAATATCAATAGAATTTACAGAAGAATAAAAACCTAAAAATATGAAAAAAATAATCTCCATTCCGATTGTAGCTTTAATGCTCTCGTTCACCGCCAAAAACTCCGTAAAAATAGTGGGAGGTGGTATTTTAGCAAGTGAAATAACTAAAGAGGTGAAGGCTCAGTATCTAACACTGGCCGACACGGTACTGTTTAAGCCTGCAAGGTACGTCCCGACTATGCAAACATTTGGATTTAATATAGGATTTGATGGATCTGGTGTGTTTTACCCTGCCGCAAGACCAGATTATCGTTTTGATATAGATGTGCTGCCTAACCTTGCAAGTGTAGCATTAAGTGGAAGTTATTATGATTTGTCTTACGCTCCTGATTTGAATAATATACCTGTGTATTGGCATAAATTTGAATCAGATACATTGTATGCAAATGCAAGGAATACTATCACTATTATGAATGGAACTACTGCTATAACTCAAAATATGCAAGCAAGTAGAACATTTAGCTTACCTGCCATTATGAATTATTCGGCGGGATACGGGGAGATAATGACTGGAACTGCGCCTAATATGGTTATTAAAGCCGATACGGGTAGTGCTAATGGACTAATGTCTAAAGATAGGGCGGCAGCATCAATAGCTTCTATTAATTCCTCTATTGCCTCTAAAGCGCCTTTAACGAGGTCTTTAACTATCAATGGAGTATCTCAGGATTTATCAGCTAATCGCGCATGGACTATCCCAACCGGAACTACATCTTATAGTGGGAGTACTGGAATTAATGTAACTAATACTGTTATCACTAATACTGCTCCTGACCAAGTTGTAAATTTAACGGGAATAAAGGGTGTATCTATATCTGGCACTTATCCTAATTTTACTATTTCATTAGCTGAGCCAACAATAAATAATAATCCTGTAAGAGGTGTAACTACAAGTACTTCTAGTACGGGATTCACTATATCTCCAAATTTTTCTACAGTTTATTATTATGTGACTTGTTCAGTGTCAAATCCTTTGTTGGCAGGATCTAGCACGGCTACAGTGTATTTAGAATATAGTCTTAATGGCGGTTCTACATGGACTGCTGTATTGCAGCCTGCGGGTAATTTAAGCTCTGTGGCTTTAGCGGTGGCTATTCAGATTACTAATGGTCAAACTACTATGATAGGCGGCGGAATACCGGGAGGTGCTAATGTAAGAATAAGATATGCTACCACTGGCACTGGCACTGTTACGTATATCGGCGGTCAAGAAATAACTCGTTAAAATGTAAATTTATATAATCTAATTAAAAAAGCCTCCTTAAGTTAATAGGGAGGCTTTTTACTTTGTGTGCGTGTATTGTTATTTAATTCCTTTGATGTAGTCTACAAAGTCTGCTATTTCAATAGATGATGACACCCATGATTTAGTTTCCACGCGGGATTTAATAAATTCAAAGTCTTTATCCTCCACGCTCATCACCTCTTTCTTAGCGGCTTTAATAGCCTTTTTAACCCTGTCAATACTTTTAATGTCATCGTATGTAAATCCCACTTGAGGGTTAGTAGGTCTGTTACAAGACTCTTCTATTAGTTTAAAATAATCAGAGTCATTGTGCTTATCCTCAATAGCCGTCATTGTAGCGTTGGGTTCTTTAGTGATGTACACTAGCTTTTGATTTTGGATAGTTTTCATTTCTTCTTGATTATTTTTTTGTAGGTTTCTTCTCTTTTGTCTTTGTCGTTAGCGCTTTTAACAGCTAATCTCTTAACCATTCCTGCCTGCTGGGTGATCTTTTTACCTCTGCGAACTTCATCTTTTGGCTTAATGATATTAGCCACGCGATTCTCATCATCCAATATGCAATAGATATCCGCGTCATGCATCATGAAATAAGGACGGCCATTGATATGAAGCTCAAGGTTGGCGTATTGATTGTAATACACTTTCATTCCAGGGGCTAGATCTTCTCCTACGCCTTCTCCTGTGGCGTATATAATACCTACATTAGGGCGCTGGACGTTCTCGGCGGCATCTGCAAGGATAATACCTCCGTCAGTGATGGAAGTCCCCTGTATCACCTGTTTAAGGATAACGCTACCCCTTCTTGCTTTAGGGAAATTAGCTGGTAATTCAAATTTACTCATATATGGTTGTTTTTATTTATTAATTACTAAAAATCTCCTCCCGATCCAGCGCCGCCGCTTTCGCCGCCACCGAAATCAAATGAGCTACTGCTGCTATCGCTAGAATTAGATGATCCATTACTATCACTTGAATAGTCAAATGAAGTGCTATAACTTGAACTGTCCTTGCTAGTTAAAGAATAATTGCTCCCGCCACAATCGCATCTGTATTGGTATTCGGGGCGAACCTTTCCGCATTTTGTACATTTTTTCTTTGACATATTATTTGTTTTTATTGGTTACTTATCTAAATATTGAGGGGCTACAAACGTTGCTTTATTGTGAGCCATAACAGTTTCAAGTACTGCCTCATTATGTATTTCAATCAGGGTTTGTCTTATTATTAATCTGGCCTTAACCTTGTCACAGAGCTTATCTGTTATTATTCCGGCGGAGATCAACTCCTCTATTAACTTCTCTGATTTATACATTTTTTGTAAGGATTTAAAGGTTGTGGGTTTTATTACAGATTTTGTAAGGAATTGTTTTTTATTTGAAATCCTTTCCTATAATTCATTATTACTGGCCTACTCATTATATTCATGCAACTAACGTTACCAGCCGCACTTGAGTCCCACTCTAAAACTTTGTGGTCTTTAAATCTATTTAGAACGTCTAACATTGATAAGTTAATCGGCAGCACTGCTCTATCGTAAATTATTAACATTTTACCTAATTGCTTTTTTGTTTTTCTTGGAGTCCTGTTTCTCATGTTAGTTATTTTAGTTGTTTATATTCATTCTTAAGCCGTTCCTCTAATTCAAACACCTTTTGCCACATCTCTTCTTTAAGTTCGCTACGAGGCTTAAAATCATAGTTATAATGGCATCCCTGGTCTCCGTTAACCGCCACGAAATTAAAACACATAATTTTAATATTTTCAGGCTTAAGGCGGAACAATGGATACTTCCCTTTGCTCAAAATATGGCTAAAATTATGATGCGTCACCACTGATATCTGCTTATTACATACAAAACATCTTGTCGGCCCGTCATAAGGGATATCGTCTAGGACCTCTTCGAAAACTGATTTTTCTCCGGTGCTTTTAACCTTCTTCTTAATAGCAGTTCTTTTAAGAGGCTTGGGTTCTTTCTTTGGTTTAGCGCCTTGTTTTGGATATGGCCGGAACTCTCCCATTACTCAACGTGACTTATTTCATTTACATTAATCACAAGGTCTATATTTACAGAATCTTCGCTAAACGACTCGAAAACATTTGTAGCCTGTCCGAGATTTTTTTTGGTAAATATAGAATTAACTATTACTTGCGGCACCTTAACACTTGTTCCGTTTTTAAAATAGATTGTTTTCATATTATTTGTTGGTTAAAAGTTTAATACGTACTCCCGGATTGTTATTATCCACCTCTATATCTCCTAAGAAAGGCTTTAATCTCTTGTAGTCGTCCCCGTCTATCCAATCATAATCCTGCATAATATCCTGTACGGACTCTAAAGGCCCCACGTAATCCATAACTTGTTGAGTTGACCTTACGAATGTAAACTCTACGTGAAGCGGCTCTTTTAAGCCTAATAAAAGGACGGATTTTCTAAATTCCTTGCCGAACGCAGTCCAATAGTTTTTAGTGGCTGTAATGTAATCTTTATAGCGTTGTGATGTAGTTGTTCCTGGTATATACTTGCCTAGTTTGGTTCTTGTAACGAATAATTGCTGGCAGTTCTTTTTTGATGGAACCTGTGTGCCGATCCACCACTCAGTCACAGGTTTAATTGTAAAATCGGGAGTTTCAATAACCTTTTCTTTAGCAATTAACTCTCCTTTCTTTTCACGTATGTATTCGGATGCAATTGGACCTCTACTCCACCCACCTTTTCCATCAGGTAAAAATCCCTTTTGAATAAAAAACTCCTCAGTGAAATTATTACTTGGTTTCTTCGCCATTATCTTTTTTTGCTTTTAAATACATGAAACCAATAACTTTTTCCGTACAATTTAAAGAAGTGGTTATTTTCATCCTCTTCTTCTTTTCTAACCCACCTATATGAATCTGTCATTTTCGGATCTTTGCTATCTTCAAATGAGAAATCCCTTACAATGGCAGCAAAATTATCATCAGTTAGTTTTTTATCAAGTTCTTCTTTTTTAAGCCTCGCATCTTCTCTTTCTAAATTCCCTTTGATTAAATAGTAATGATTAATCCAGTGCGTAAAATTAAAATTGAACCACGCTTTAACCGTTGACTTAAATGCCTGCCATCTAAAATTACTCATTGTCTTTTATTTTACTTAAAAGTTCATTTAAATTACCTTCTTCCCTCATTGAAGTCCATCCTCCGTCAATTTCAGATTCTATTCGACGCTTAAGATCGTGAATATTATCCCCGCTATATTCAATTCCTGTTATCTCTTTATATTTTTCAGAATATTTCCTGAAATCACTATCCTCGTCGGAATCAAAATTAAAAAATCCCATTATTTAAGTAATTGATAGGTTAATAATAATTGAACGTAGTGGAGGATTTGATCGAATCCAACACTTACAAAGAACCAATGAATCTTACCTTCCGACCAAAGCTTTGAATTTAATCTACTTGTGAAGTAATCGGTAATTGTGTGGCAAACAAATGTAATTGGGATGAAAAAGAAATAACTAAAATTATGTTTGTTTTCGCAAATGTATGCCACGCAAGGAATAAACCATATCATGCTATACGTCAATGTATGTAATAACAAAGCGTCTAATCGCTTGCTCTTATTCTTAGCCTGCCAATCATTTTGACAAATAAAATCCGCTATCCAATGGATGAATAGAATTGCCAGTACTACATAAATGTTAATCATCTGTTTTAATTTTAGGTGGAAATATTAATTTCAATTTTTTAATTATCTCTAATTCATTGTAAGGCGGGATAACAAACTTAGCCACTCCCTCTTCCACAACTAAGTTTCCAAAGTTAATGTTAAGGAATATACCTAGTCTTGTAGCCACCCATAACAATTGATCTTCTGTTAATCCGCCGGATTTGTTCTTTAGATATCGGGAAAGTCTCTCAGGCTTAATATCCATGTTTCTCTCCGAGGCATCCTTAATAAGAAAGCTTTGGGTGTAATCCAGTTCTTTAAGACGCTCAAGTATCTTCTCCCTTAATCTAGGGTTCTTTGTTAAGTTCACAGTTTAATTTTGTCTAGTATTTTAATAGTTTCCCGCGCGGTTTGCTCAGGATTTTCCACTGGCTCAGGAAGGAAGCATTCTCCCCATGTTTTGCCTAAATGACTCACATGTACATGGGTGTGAAAATCATTCACCTGATTGCGTAGACATGGTTCATCATAAACATTCACTGTTATTGCCAGTTTCTTTTTGTTGTGTGTTACAGTGTGAGTGTAACTGTCTTTTACTATTGCCATAGTTTTTGAGATTTAATATTCGTTAAACATTCGTGCTATTACATATACTGAATTGAATACGTAATCAAATTCATTCACGGGAATTTCTGTAAAAAAGAAGCATTTACATTTATCTCCAATCTTCTCTTCTATCCTAGCCTGTAAATGGTTGTCAAATCTTACAACGTCCCCACATTTAATATCGCCATTAGTAAAGAAATCTAATTCTACATAAAAAGATTCCTTTAATGTCAACTTAGCTAATTTTGCAACCTTATATTGCCACTTATTATAAGACTTTACATAGTGGCGCTTAAATGAGTACTTTTCTATTTTCATCGTTGATAATATTTTTGGTAATATTCCTCAGGCTGAGGGCAGCTTATTCCCAATTCTTCACACTCCGCCAAAACTCTATTAATAAATTCAGTCATTTCATCCTTATTCAGATCGGCCAGACTCCGCACTTTGAAATGCTCGGTTGTCCTTCCGCTCACTGTAACGGGCTTGTAATAACCTAAGAATTTAGGGGCGAAGTAGTCATCGTGTACACAATCTTTATTATCCAGAGAATTAAACATTTCTGTTTTATAGCAAGTGATAAGGATAGCCGCGCGATAGTATCCATGTTGATCTGTGGAGGGCTTAACGTGCTTCTCCTTAATGATCTCTACAAATTCTTTACCATTCAGCGCGGCTATCTGATCCATGTATAGTTCACGGTTGTAGTACTGCTTTTTGCCGTCTACTATCCTACCATGATGTTTAATGTCTAGGTTCATATTACCACGGAACTTCGTCTATATCTTCACCCAAATCAATATCCATAGCCTGTTCCTCTTCCGGCTCTTCTTTCTTTGAAGATCTACCTGACTTAGTTTCCTTAGCAGGTTCCGATTTAGTCTCTTCCTGAGCCGTTTGCGGGACACTAGAAGCATTCTTAGCAAAATAGGCTGTGTGATACACCTTTAATTCTTTTTGAAGCTCTCCGGCAGCATCATCAGTCTTTTGCGTAACATCTAGCTTCTCTAATACTGGCACAGTCCATACAATCTTTCCTTTCTTCTTCTCTTCACTTTTACGAATAGCAATGGCGCTTTCATAAATATTGTTCTCTTTGGCATGGTCAATCCATGCGTTAAGCGCGGCTCCGTACATTTGGATGTTTACAATATCAAATCCATCTGAGCTTTTCATTGCCGCGTAAATACTAACTGAGAATTTACCTCCGCCAGCTTTGATTTTATCTTTTATGTTAGACCAGATTCCTGAGGCTTTTAGGTTTGACTTACCGTTACTCCACGTATTAACTGTTAGAATATCTTTAGTGATATCGCGAACTTCGTTGGCTGTATAACCTGATTTATCCGCTTCGCAGTAACCTTTAACTGTTGAAAGAACATCTAATGGCAGGAAGACAAAAGGCTTCTTAGCTGTCACTTCTACGCTGACATTTTTCTTAGTTTCCTTGTCGTAATACTTGAAGCATCCGTCATCGGAACTCCACGAGTAGAAAAATTTTGCAGGATTTTGTAAACGATCTCCGTTTGGATTTTCTCTTGGCATAATTGTTTTGTTTTATTGGTTTATGTATTTGTTTGTAAATATATGCAACATTGTATTATTTTGCAAGTTAGTTATATAATTTATCTAACCTTCTCACTTCTTCTAACATCATCATTGCCCTTAATCCGTCTCCTGAATCAACCATTTCTCCTGCTTTATCTTGTAAAGCGGTTCTTATTTCTGGATACTGTTCCTTTGTACATTCCACTAAATTACCATTGTAAATTGCTGAAATAGCTTCTTGTTTTGTCATGTTTGTTGTTTTTTAAAATAATAAATATTCAATTGTTAGTTCTTTTTTCCTTCTTTCAAGTCGTTTTCGCCGCTTGTCTTTTGTTAATGCTTTACTATTGTTCTTCTTCTTATTCCCATGAGATTTAATCCTGCCTATTCCCGGAATCTTTATATCCACTATTGTAGAGTTCCTGAGGATATTATTTTTAGACTTAAATATCACCTGTATAATAGCCCTTATTTCCTTTAATTCAAGCGTAGGATTAAGGGCTAATAACTCAGGGGGTATAAAGAGGCGTTTAGGCATTTACGCTGTCACTGATGGTGTTTTAATAAATTTAACTCCGTTGACAACTCCCTCTTTAAGGCTATCCTTATTCTCTTTGATATAGGATTTAACTTTAGCTTCATCAATAGTTAACCATTCCGCCGGAACCTTCTTAATATCCGCTAATTCAAATCCCCAATTGTAACGAATGCCTTTAGTCTTATTCAGGGAAGACATTTGTTCTGCTAATCTCTTAGCCTCTTCCGCTTCTAAATCTTTTTGCTTCTGTTCGTTCTCTAATTTGATCTTGTCCTCAGCGGCTTTAACTTTAGCTTCTCTCTCCGCCATTCTAGCCTTCTCCTCGGCCATTTCCTGCTTCTGCTTGGCTAATTCCTTCTCTGAGTCAGAAAGTGTGTCAGCGCTCTCTAATTGAGTTTTTTTGGACTTAATAATCTCAACATATCTGTCTTTGATATCATAAGCATGATCCGCCAGGTGTTCAAAATATTCTTTTGGTTTGAAATTAGCATTGATGTTATTCAAAGCCTTTTCGCAGAGTTCCACAGTTGTGCATTGCTCAGTCATTTTAATAAGCTTTGGTACCATTACATCTGTGATGTAGTCTTGAATGGCTTGTTTACGATCTGCTTCTGCTTGTAGTTTAGCTTTCTCTTCGGCGGCAACACGATCAATCTCTGCTTGTTTAGCGGCTTCTTCTGCTTTTCGGGCAGCTTCCCATTCTAATATCTGTTTCTTGGCTCCTGCGATAGACTTAACAAGTTCTTCCACTAAGTCTTTACAAGTTTTGTCTACAAGTTTTCCGGCGGATAAGTAAGGCTCCTTAATAATCACACGTTTCTCTTCCACAAAATTCACTAATTGCGTGGCTTTAGAGATGTTTTGTTGTGCCACTGATAGTGTACCTGTGTCCACCACCTTAATGAGGCTTAATTGGCTTGCGGCTTCGTCTAATTGAGTTTTTAATTCAGTGACAATAGCAAGGTCTTTTGCCAACTTTGGATTAGATGTTATTAATTCTTGGTTCATGATTAATTGTTTATAGAGTTAACAACATTTTCATCACTTGCCTCGTCACCCCAAGCCGTAAGGATAAGATAACCGCCTTTCACAGGTTGAAGTACTACCGGATCAGGTATATGTTTCTTTTGAAGTTTATACCCTTCTACAAGTTCTAATCCTCTTATATCCATATCTTTTACAGGAGCGCAAATTTGAAGAGTAGAAGATTTTATTTGAAATCTGGTACTTTTTGTGTTTTGAGGGTCTTTTTTATAAGAAGTGTATTCATCAAAATTTCTTTCCCAATAGCCTAATTCAATACATTCGGATTCAGTATAAAACTGCGATCCAAAGGCGTATAAATAAACGTCCGAATCATTATTTTTTATAACAAAATTCTCAATTTCTTTAAGGTTCTTTTCAGGAACAAATCCTTTAAATCTGTTAACTTCTCCGCAAACCAAGTTCCATTTATGGCAAATGTTTTTAACCTGATCTTCTGTAATGAATTTATTGAATGGATATTCTCTGCGATAATAAGCCAATAATTCTAATTGCTCTTTACTTAATTCTGCTTTTTGAATCAAAGGCTTTAATTCTGTCACTTGTCCAGCCTGTTTGAATCCTAAAGCCTCTAATCTGCTTACTTTTTTAACATCTTTAGTTGCGGCTTCTGAAATAATAACATTTGCCTCTACAATAAGAGAGTCGGCGGCAGTATTAAATTCATGGTGAATCTGAATCACATCTTTTGGATATGAAGGTATTGCCGATTCGATTCCTGAAATTGGAGTTGAGATAGTTTCTGTCTTAGCGGGGTTAAGTTTCTTAAATAAATTGAACATAGTTTATGGTTTTAGATTTGTTTGTATTGAAAGTTTGATTTAATATTTGAATTAAAGAACTTGCCAGCAGACTCAGCTAGTCTCACACCCTCAAACACATCCTTAGGCACTTCGTAGTACTCATAAGTCTTTCCGGTTTTAAAGTCCACTTCCAGAGTTTTAGATTCAGTGTTATATCTGATCTCTGCAATCTGTCTGCTATTCTCAACTTTATAAGTTAATACAGGTGAACATCCGCCGCTTAATAATTCAGAGGCTTCTTTGCTATCCATTTCCTGATAATTAGCCTCAAATTCCTCGGCAGTCATAATAGATATGGTTCTGCCGGGAGACATCTTAGGATTCTCAATAACATAGTCACCTATATTAAACTTATGCCCTGTAAGGTCTAATTCTGAGAATGCTTTGTTTATAGTGAAGTCATTTGTCACTTGAATAGCCCTAATAGCTTTTCCGGTTTGTTTGTGTTTGTATATTTTAAACATAGTTGGTTATTTTATAAGTTAAACGTGATAAAAAGAATAAGGTTGCATTATTTTGCAATTATTTTAAAAGGGAGGTTCTTCTGTTGATTGTATTGCCGATTCACTCTCTTCAATATCCTGAAATAAAGAATATTCTCCTTTGAATTTCACATATACAGGCTCAGGATTCACGTACCGTCCTTTTGCTATGTTTATCTCGCAAAGTCCGCGAAAGTCTTTCCCGTCCGACTCTAATATCCCATAATAACTAGGTCTGTATAGTAAAAGAATAGTAACCGCATTACTTTCAATTGCAGAGGAACCCTTAAGATCGCTCATTTTAGGACGTAAAGCTCTTAGTTTATCCGAATCGTTTTTAACTGCGTAGCTATCATTACCGCGCCTGTCTAGTTCTCTTCCGAATTGAGCAAGTTTAACTAAAGCGATATTTTCATCCTTGCAGCTACACATTAATTCGGTGCATATTTGCTCTATCTTCTCTTCCTTAGTCATCTTGGCCTCGTCCGGTGTATTTTTCATAAGTCCCAAATAATCTAGTGCCACTAATATAGTTTCATTATCTGGTATATTATTAGCCTTTCTAAACGCCCTTGCTTTCGCTTTAAAATATTGGTGGGTTATTCCGCCGGTGGGGTCAATGACAAAAGATTCATTTAATCTGCCCTCTATGGCTTCAATATCAATTAAGTCATTCTCGTCAACTTGTCCGGTTCTAAGTGCTTTAGAATTAATCCTACGCACGTTAGCGATCACATTTGTTAGCACTTCAATTGCAGTCATCTCCATAGAGAAAAATAACATAGGAAGTTGTTTTTTTACAACGTTCTCCACGATAATATTTATCAAAATTGAGGATTTTCCACCGCCTTTTGATGCCGCGACAATGTTGATCCCCTGAACTATTCCAAGAGTTTTTTTGTCTAAAGAGGGTATACCCCAGCTAAATCCAGCTTGTTCTATTTTACCCGTCTTTAAATTCTTAATTCTGTTAACCGCCTCTTTAAACTGAGTCTTAATACTCACTTCCTTGCTAACGTTATTAACCGTCAACTCCACGCGATTAATCTTATCCTTCAACTCCCCTATCTTCTCAAATACATTCTGTGGGTTTGTAGTGGAGGCAACATTCTCGATAAAGGGAACAAGATCATTTGTAAGGGCTTCTTCAAATAGGGATGTAACATATTCAGCTATTTGTCCGGCGGATAGGTGGGTGTAAACATCTAACTTAGACACTGACATAGCAGCCTCTTTTTTATCTATTCCAGCCTTTATAAGAGCGTTTAAGATAATATTCATATCAGACTTTATATTCTTGGCATGATACGCTGTAATGATCTTAAAACAGTGTTTATAGATAGTTGTGGTGAAGATGTTTGATTTGAATAAGTTTTCTACATGAGAGAATGCATCGGGATTACCCATGTACACCCCCAATAGTTTTGTCTGCATATCCAGACTATGTGCTTCTTGCATGGTTAAAACATGAATTTAGACTCTTGTTTCTCTTTAACGGGTAGTTTGTTAGTATCTCTAAACCAAACTTGGTGGGCTTTCTGTTGCCAATTATGTATTTGTCTGCCATTGCTGTCTTTCCATTCAGCTACATCGTAGCCGTTAAAAAACTTTTTAGCAAGTTCATTATCGTACCCATTCTTATTAAAGAATACAATTACATCCGCCAGGGTGGGTGGCACAAAAGCCTTCTTTTCTTTCTCTTTCTTTACATTTGAGGATGCCACTGATTTAATAATAGGCTTACCTTCATCGTTTTTAGTGTAGAGATACACCTGATCTCCTAATTGGAATTGCTCTTCTAATTTAATCTTTTTCATCTATTTTATCTTTAAGTCTTTGTATGTATCTCCAAGCGTCTTCTTTGGCTTCAAACTCTGTGTCGCCGGAACAATCACTAATCTTTACAAAACCATTAGCATATACATTCCACATTCCATCCCCTAGAGGTTCCGCCAATGCCGCACCTATAAACTCACTATAATCCATCTAATTGATTTTTAACAATGTTATTTAGATATTTTGGATCTATTTTACCTTTCGATGCCTTCATAGCCTCTCCAACGAACATCCCCAGCAGTCCTGTTTGCCCTTCTTTATATGAATTTACGTGATCTGGATATTTATCCAACACTCCTTTAACTAATTCGTTAGTGAGCCTGTCATGGGTTTCTTTAGCCATTTTAATTTCTTCCTCAGTCATTGTAACTTGTTCTGCTTTAGGATTAGCTTCTTTGTCCGACGCTTTCTTAGATAAGAACTCCATATAGCCTTCATAGCAATCAATCAGGTAATCCGCGATAAGTTTTAATCCAAACCTACCATCAATCACCTTATCTAGCTTTTGGGTCATGTATTTCTTATCTCTGCCCTTTAATGATTCTTTATTAAGTTTCATAGTGGCGGCGCATTGCTCCATAACATTCTGAGCAATCACAAGAGAAGCTATGTCATTATGCACAGAATCCTCTTCTGATTGACCTTCTGTTCCGTATGTAACTGTCCATTCGCCGGAATCAGAGATTTGTAATGTGTAGGATATAGATCCTTTTATTTCTTTCATATATTGGTTTTACTAAAATTTCTTATTAAGGTTTCTCTTTTCTTCTTTTCTTTCCACTTCTCTTCTTGCCGCTTCAAACTCTCCGCGCGTTATCACTTTACCCGACACATCATATCCCTTATATTTTAGCCATCCCCATTGAGATGGTGTAACTGGCTGCGCTGCAAATATCTCGGTTATCATAAACTTTGTGTAATGAACTTCATCAGTATATCCAAATTTTTTGATCGCTTCTATTTGAGCGGGCGTGGCATCATCAGACATTGTGTAGAACTTAGATAGTTTGAGTCTAGGTATCTGCAAAAGTTTAACAATTTCATCCTCTTTTCTTTCGTGGGATATTTTTGTAGCATTTCGAACGGCTAGTAATTTATCTTTCTTATCCTGACTTATAAAAGTTCTTTCTTCAACTGGCTTTTGTTTGTCTAATTCCCAAGCATTAATAAGGTTGTGTTTAGTGGTATTATCCACCACGTCTAAAATTATACAATTTTGTCCAAATTTAGAAACGTATTCCGCGGACTTCAATCGACTTCCTCTTCCTCCTGGCCCTTGTAAATATCTTACTATTGATTTAGTTGGGGCTGCCGCTATTGTGCATCCGGTATCGGGATGGTCAAATCCTTTACTTAATAGATTAACACTGAATATAACCTCAATTATCCCTTCTCTATATTGTTTAATTCCAATATTCTTATCTCCGGTTCTTTCCTCGTCGCTGGATATGGCTATTGCGCTAATTCCGTGCTGTCTAAAGGCTTCTGCAAGATCAATGCAATGTTGTATATCAATTCCAAATCCGATGGCTTGGCGACCCTTACAGTACTTAATATAAGACTGAGCGATTAAGTTGTTACGCGCCAAAGTGTTCAATTCATCAGATAGTTCTTTTTCGTTAAAGTCACCTGCCAGCGTATGCACTCCGTCCAATGAGCAATTTGTCTTAATCCTGATTGCATCTAGTTCACACAAGTACCCTGATTTAATACCCTCTAACATATTGTATTCAAATACAATCTTTTGGAATATATCAGATAGCATCATGCCGTCTTTCCTAAATGGAGTTCCGGTTAATCCTAGCCTCAGTTTAGGGTGGAAGTGTGAAATACCTTTAAAAAATGTATTGGCTCCGAAGAGGTGGCATTCATCTATTATGAGACAGTCGTATTTGTAAGGATCTAACTTATCTAATCTCCGCCATAATGTTTGCGCGGAACAAAAAACTACATCGCCATCAGGCTTAAACAAGTCTGCTTTGATAACCCCCATTTTATACCCATTGAACGTTCCGCCGGATCTTATGTAATTAAGCAGGCCGTTCTTAGCTATTTTCTCCACTAATTCAGGTTCAAACTTATCATAAGCGAACGCTAATGCAGATTGCTCAAGCAGGCGCTCATCATCCGTTACCCATAATACACTTTTAAATCCAAGCTGTTCTGTCATCTTAACGGCAGTGAAAGTCTTTCCTAGCCCCATACTCATGACGATCAATTGAGATGAAATGCCGGAAATTAGTTCATTTTGAACCGTATTTATACATTCGGATTGGTATGCGCGGAGTTCTTTCATTTCCCTACAAAACTTAATAAGCTAACCTTTTTACCTGTTTCATCGTCTGTAACCTGAACCCATATACCATCCTTTAGTTTCTCTAAAAGGAAGTATCTAGTGATGTATGTCTTGAAAAATCTTATTTTTTCCGCCGTTAATAATTCCTTTGCGGTTTGAGCCAGTCTCTTATCTTTTAATGCTTTCATCCACGAGACGTGTTGTTCCTTACATTCAATTATAGCCATTTTCCACAACTTATCTTTAATATCTCCCTCTAACACTATTTCCTTATTTCTCTCCTTTAAATGGTCGAATACGAGGTCTAGATGCAAGTGTGAATGATACCTGCTTAGAGGGTCTTCGTATTCTTTATACCTCTCATAAAAATGATAGAGTTGCGCGGCAATACGTTGCTCATAAACACTCATCTCTTCCTTCTTTTAGGTTTAACTATCTTAATAGGCTTAAGAACGTCTTTCTGATCGTATTGAGTTGGCTCAGGATACACCCATTCAAATAGTCCGGTTTCCCTGTTTAACCTTCTGTAAGGTTTATCCGTTATAAGTCCCATAGTTTCTTAAGAATTTAATTGTTCTTTGACTTTCCGCCCATAATGCAAGCCTTTTTTGTTGAGATATAGTTGAGTCATTTATCAATAGAGTGTCTAAGTTCTTTTGATATTTGATAAGTCGTATAAACTGAGACTCAGTGATAGGCTCCTTGCTTTGCGTGGAGAAACTAAAATGATATTTTACTGTTTGCATAATTTTTAAGTTTTAAAAGAAACATTAGCCCGCTTCTACGCCTTAAAAAGGTTGCGGTACTAATGCTCTTATCTCTTGTCCCATTTCCAAAGGAATAATCCGACAATATGTAGCTTCACATCTCCTCATTTCTGAGTACTTGCCAAGGCTCCACTACATAAAGTATTATCTCTACAATAAACAACATCTATTGGATATAGATTATAGATGTACAGCGTATTTCCCACTTAAAGGAAGTATCGTACTGCTCTATTGTTTATCTTCAAGCAAGAAATATCATATTGCGTTCGGTGGGCCGGGACTTTACATTCCCTTTGCTTGCTCGTGCGCTAGCCTCACAACACTTTACCTATATTTAGGCCACCGAAGCAATATTAAATGTTTTTAAAGAACTTGTATGTTTAACGAATGTAAAGGTAATAAGGTTGCATTTATTTGCAAATTATTATTTAATAGGGTTTTCTTTAAGAAATTCTTCTACGAAGTCTATTCCATTATAATAACCATCTCTTCCGATACTTCCCATTAAATAGTTTTCATAAGCATAGATTAATTTAATCACTTCGTCTTTTGTATAAGTTTTCATGGTTTATAGTTTTTGTATTGTTTAATTGTAGCAGATATTAGGTTATTCTCCGCGTAATCCGATACGGAAGTATCAACAGCATGAGATACTTTTTTCGCCGCACGATCAATAGTTTTGTCATCCGAAATTATTAATAACGCAAAGAAGTAATAAATAAACAAGGGTAACAGGTATTTTTCCATTTTTATTGATTTTATAATTAATTATTCAGGATAATTTTTATCGAAGGCGTTATTCACAATGTCTAAAGTTGATTTGTGATCGCCATCAATTTGAGAAGCATAACAACAGGCTATGGCAAATTCTTTCATTTGATCTGCTGTATATTTCTTTTCTTTAACCCTATTGATTATAATAGTGTTATCAGATCTGATTTTAAGATTCTTTTTAACCGAATATCTTCCTATCGTTCCGCCGCTAGATAATTTATCTCTTCCTACTTCATCTACTATTTCTTTGTACTCTACCATTACATCTTTAATCACATTACCTTCATTATATGATTTAATATAAGCTTCAATGAAGTCTTGAGATATTCTAGGCAGGGGAATATGACCACTAAATCCATTTATTTCTCTTGTTAAAGAATGTTCTAATAATTCAGAATTAGTAGTTGCTATTATTTTTTTAGTATTGTGATATCCACAAGTATGTTCATCTCCATTTATTCCAATTGCTGAATAAGTTTCTTCTTCAATTGAATATTTAGGATTAATCATCTTATTAATACTATAATGTGGTGCATTTACACTACCATTATCTATGCATTCAATAAACCAATCATCTTCTTTTATTTCTTCATCTGATAGAATGTATAGATGTTGAGCTAACATCTGTTCTTCAAATCCAAAACAAGGAACTTTGCTGTAGTTTATTTTAAACTCTTTAGGATATAATAAAATATTACTTGCTTTATCTGTAGGCAGCATTATAACCTGTTTTTTCTTCTGCATAATTTTATGTTTTAAAAGTTAATAGTTATACGCGCGGAAGTTGCAAAAGGTTGCATAAAAGAAAAAATCCCAGTATTTAGCCGGGATTTATCCTGTTTGAACCAACAAAACATAACTGAGATCGAGCATGACTAAGTCTCTGTTGAATGCAAATATACATCTTTAACTACTATTTTACTACCTTCAATAATAAATTTGAATTGATTTTATACGTTTTAACCCTGAAATAGCCCCAATGATAATAGAGCATAATTTATTTCTTGTTCCGCCGAATGGCCCCGATAAAAGCAATAGAATTGTATAATAAAAATAATGGCATAATCTTTTACCCTGTTTAATGACATAAACCCTGTATTTAAGCCTATTTGAATAATAAATGCAACCTTTATATATGTTTTTCGTAAAACCTCTTATAAACCAATAAAATCAAGCTATGGACACTAATTTACAACCCACACAACATCCATTTAATATAGATGTAGCAAAAAGGTTCTGGGAAAGTGATAATAATGATTGTAAGCCCGGTCATTTCAATTTGGAGCTTTATTTAGCTTACCTAAGAGTTATTTACGGATGAGAACGGCTGTGTTAATGCTGATATGTTTAAGATTATCCGCGCAGTTCCCCCAAGGCAAACTATTCAATTACTTCGGGTGCGGCGTGACGGTAACATCAGGATTAATATTCAGAAAACAAACAGATCATCCTATAATGGGAACTATCTGCTCCACTGCTCTTGGATGCTCAGTGTCTATTTTCACTCCTAAAGACCCATTTAGTACAATATGGGGTGCTGCTGTAGGTGGATTTGTAATTGGAGTTAGTTATACAATACCTGTTAAGAGGGAAAACAAACATAAAAAAAGGTGGAAATACACTATTTAACAACATGAAAAAAATAATAATACTATCGTTAATGTTAGTGGCTTGTAAGAAAGAACCATTAACTCCGTCGGTGAATCCGCCCGTGGTGATTAAAGAACACAAATACTCAGCGTATATCTATCCTAATCGAAGTTCTAATTCAGCGGGAGATACATTGATTATTAAGTTAAATGGGGTGGTTAAGGCTAATAAGGTTGGCGCGGCTATCACAGATTTATCTTTCAATTGTAAGGCGGGAGATGATTTGAGCGTGTATTACAATCCTGGAATGGTATTGTATGGCAATGGGTATATAGTTCAGGAGAATAAGTTTAGCCTGTTTTTAAACGATAGTTTAGGTAATGGGTATAGCGTAAACTTCGGCGGATGCAGGTGTATTGGAAATTATAATCAGAAGATTAAATAATTTAACAAAATAATATTTGCACAGAATGAAAGGATGTAGTAATTTTATCCCGTTCAGCAAAGTAAGTTAAGTAAGACATTTAATATCCGGCCTCTAGCCATTTTAAATACCCTCACCAAGCACTTCTTTGCTGAACACAGAGAAAACAAAAGGTGAGGGTTTCTTTTTTATTACAAAATCTGTAATAGAATCAAAAAATCACAAATCCTTACAAAAATTGTAATAGAAAGTGAATAATCGGTCTTTAGACATTAATAAAATAAATCTCATTGCTATCGCTAAAAGCGGAAGATTAAAAGATTTATCAGCGTTTTTGTATTTAAAGTCTTTTTATTCTAATTCCTGTGTTTTCAATTACACCCAAAAATCATTAGCTGAAAAATCTGGACTAAGCCTTTCTGCCGTCCGTAAGTACATTAAATCATTTCTGAATAGCGGGTGGTGTAAAATGCACGGCAAGAATTTATTATTCGTTAAGCTGAATAAGTTTGACCACAATAAGAAAAAGGTGATAGTTAAGTTTGAGATAGCTGATAGTATAAAACAAATATTCAAAGATCTTCAATTGCTAGTTCTCAAGAATAAGCAAAATCAATTTAATAGATACAAGCAGTTAAGCCTTGACCTTCATACCCCACAAAATCTAAATTCATATAAAGCTGCTCAGAGGACAGTTAAAAGAAAGAATATAGATGTAGACAAGTTACCTGGTGAAAAAGACTTAATGAGCATATCTATGAGTAAAATAGCATCCATGTTAGGGTGCAGCGTTGGTTCCGCACATAATAGAATCAAAGAATTAAAGAAAAGTAATTCTATTCTCTGCGTTAACGGCAGAAAAGAAATAATCAAAACGTCTAACATGAATCAGGTAAAAGTGTTGCTGGAAGATATTCCAAACTCTTACTATCATAATGGTTATGTAATGGCTGTAAGCTGCAATAAATATAGATTTTAACACAATGTTCACTTTTTGAATCATTTTACCCCACCTTATTAATTATCCTATGGCTGATGTAGTTTACGATAGATTGCTTGGAAAGATATTGAAGAAGAAATATATCGGATACAGATCAGGGATTTACATTATTCGGTGCGTGGTTAACAATAACATTTACATTGGAAGCACTGGCAATTTTGAAAGAAGGTTTGATTGCCATAAACTAGCCCTGAGTCATAAAAAGCATTCCAATTATAAACTTCAAGCTGATTTCGACTTACATGGATTAGATAATTTTGTTTTTGAGCGTCATTTAGAATATATGGCCGGATTTGACCGGAGTAGGCTATATGATTTGGAACAAAGGGAAATTAATAAGCTAAGTCCGTTTTACAATATTCAATTAAAAGTATATAATCCTTATGCTAAGGATAAAAAGGGTAGAACTAAAAAGAACCCAAAAGAGCGTAAGCCTCATAATAAATCTAAAAACAAGCCTAAGAAACATAAGTCTATTATTCCGCCAGAAGTTGAAAAGAAGCGCCGGATTAGTAATAAAATGATGTATTTAAAGGATCTTAATAAGGTCAACCAGCGGGTAAATAATGCGTGGAGAGATAAATTAAGGGCTAAAGAATAATTTTTGCAACCTTTACATAGTAGATAGGGTATAAATAAGAAAAAATATTATGGAAGGTATAACTTTAATAGATGATGGGGTATTTGAAATTAATGGAGAGAGGTATTCTGAAATAGAACATCCCACTAGCCGCCGGACTCCTAAAATGCTTATGATGGCATCTATGATGATGGCTATGTCAGGAATAGGTGGAAGTAATTATTCCCGTCCTATGCCACAGGTTAATTTAGTCGAGGAATATAAATTAATTCTTGAAAAGAAAAGCAAGTTAAGTAGGTGGGAGAGAGATATGGTGGTATCTCAGTTTAAACGAAAATATACTAAAATTTAAAAGATTATGTTTAAGCAGGGAGATCGCGTGGTTTGTATTGAGGCATTTTTAGGCAAATGTATGATTTCCGGAATATCCGCGCCGACAGGTACAGTTTTTCCTATTAAGGGTGAAATTTATATTTGCGACGGAATGCCTAATAATAGATCTGTTTACCTTGTAGGTTTTAATCAAACGAATATCGTTGGAGAAAGGTATAGGTTTAATTCTGAAAAATTTCGAAAGTTGGATGATACATTCGCGGCGGATGTACTTGAGAATATTAAAGAACAAATTAAAGAAGAACAATTACAAACTGTATAGATGGTAGATAATAAGGAATGGCATAAAATAGGAAACATTTTAACTTATTATTTCGGTATTTGCAGATGCCAAAGGAAATTGAAGTCAATTGTTGATGATTTAGTAAGGATTAAGCAGAAATGTATTGATGCTAATGATTTAGGTACTCCGCGCGATTTCACGGGAGCGGAATGGCTTTTAATAGCTATTATAGAGTCAAAATCTGACGCTATTACACACGGAACTAATTGTGAATATCCTATCATTATGAGGGAAGACCCCTTCTGGAAATGGCTGGATAAGGTTAAAAATAACCCTAATTTAGAAGATAATTAAAATAAATAACCATGAAAAAAACAATTAATCGTTCAGCTAAGACTGGCAAATTTGTAACTGAGGCTAAAGCTAAAAGAAGCCCTAACACCACTGTTAAAGAAACTGTGAAGGATAAATCCTATTTAAAAAAGGAAATATCAAAATGTATAAATAATATACAGGTTGAGTTAAAGGTGTTGAACGCTTTATTTCAGAAGTTATGACTGTAAAATATGGAAGAGGTCAATCTGAATATGGCCCAGGAGTTGAAGTATCATTAACAGGAGATGAAGTTGCCACGGCAATAGACGCTTATCTTTTAGCACATAGAATATATGTATCTGGTGCAAGGACAATCACTGTTAATGGTGAATTGTGTAAAGAAGGAGAGGTTTATATAGATCCATCTGGATTTGTTATAAATAATGGATTGAAGTATTCCGGCAGAGGGGCGGATGAAATAGATGGCTAACACTAAGTCTATTGAATCTACACAGGTTAAGTCATTGCCTTATTTCCCGGAATTAACCGGAGGAAAGACAACAAGGGTGGTTACAAAGCATTTCACTAACTGCGCTATGTATTTACCTTCTAGTGAATTTGCCTTGCTTAGCTGGCTTATATATCAATCTAAATCAGATAATACGATTGTATATTCCACGCGTTTATTAATTAGTTTTAAAGAAACTGTTTTGGCGGCAAATGTTGTGTATAATCCTAGTATAAAATTGAGTGGGAACGTAAAATCAATTAGAGAGGATTTTAAGCATCTTATTGAAAATGGATACTTACTACCTAATTATGATAAGAAAGTGTTTACAATCAATCCTATGTTGTCTTATCACCCAGAATATTTAAGCGCGGCGAATTATAAATCTATTTGCGCGGAATACAAAGAGCTTTGGGATAAACCTAAAAATTGGACGGAGGCTGTTAATTCAGATTTTAAAGTAATAGACGCGTTTGCTAAATTGTTCACTAAGCGCTACTCCGAAACTATAAATTCAGTGATTAAGAAGAAAATTGCAAAATAACGCAACCTTAATGAATTGTATTCGTAAACAAGTTTAAATAATAACTCATGCCACCAGAAAAAACAACAATCGAAAAAATCAAGGCACTCAGGAATGAGGCGAAAATTGAATATAAAAAGCAAACATCAGGCACTTCAATGGAAAGTGTTTATTGGGGGAAGATACTTGCTTATGACAAAGTTTTACAGCTTTTGGAGGAGCAATCAAAATGACCCCACTACACCCCACTAAACTGATCGCGCTAAGTGTGCCGGAGGGTGTAGAAAATTTAATGATAATAAAAATATAAACTTAAAATATAAAAAAATGATAGTAGTTTCAATGAATAAACAAGATCTTGGTACATTTGGGGAGGCTTATTTTTTAACACTTGGAAATATTGAAGAACCAAAAAAAGAAAGTGTTAGAATTTCGATTTCTGAATTTGAAGCAGAAAAATTAAAACCACTTTTTTCTAATTCTAAAAAGACTGGTAAGTTTAACGAAAATCAAGAATGGACTTAAATTACACTTTAATAGCTGATTATAGTGTGTGGGGAAAAGGTAAAACACACGTAGCTAAGGAAATACATACTGTACACTCTTTGTGTGGTAGAGAATTAGGGTTTAATTACAACCCTCTGTCTGAATCTGGATTCGAAGGTGGCACTGATTTGATTTTAAAAAAAGAAGATATACTTAAAAGAAGAAACATGTGTAAAAAATGTCTTCTTAGCCTTGCCTCTCATGGCATTAAAGAAAATGTATTATTAATTTTAAAGAAGTAAGACGGATGGAAAAAATAATTTTAAGAACCAAAAAAATACAATTTTATTTTAGAGGTCGCATTATTAAATCTGATGGTGAATGGATTGTAATGTGTGATACTTATTCAGGGGGTTCTCAGGGGCCGGATATTTTAAAAATACTTGATTATAAAGAAAAAAGTAAGGCGAAGTTGTTAGAAAAAATAAAAGCTTTTAAAAGTAAACACAAATTAATCTCTAAACCATGAACCAAGAACCAAACAAAGGAATGAGTGCTGAGCATAAAAGGCTAACGGTATCAAGAATGCGAGATCTTGAAAAGCAGGTGCTCTCAGGAGATATAAGCTATTCAAGAATGATTGAGCTGATTAACGAGATATTTAATAAGCCTGCATTGCAAAACAATACAGAACAAAATGAATATTTTTTAGAATTAGTCAGAAATAATCTTAATTCTGATTTTGAATTAAAATATCATTTCGCAAACTACTACTACACGCACGGTACAATAGAGGGTAAATTGTTGAAGAATGTAAAATTAGTTTGCGACGAATACGCCTCCACCAAGTTAGCCGAGCGGGATAAACGCATTGCTGAGTTGGAAGCGAAACTGTCCGAATGTGGCAACCTACTTTCAAGTACTATTGATGCAAACAAAGTCGGTATCGAGCAGGCTATAAATAAATACACCACCTTAAAACAGAGTGCTGATGAGTTGGCGGAGGCGTTAAATAATACCGTAGCTTGTTTTGAAGTTGCCGAAGAAGAGGGGTTATCAGAGCGTCTTGAATCAGTTGAACACAAAGATAGATTTCCAGGTAGCTTACATGATTTAATAACACGGCGATTATTATACGATGTAACTGACAAGTGTAGAGCAGCCCTCACCAAATACCACCAAACCAATAAAGAGAAATAAGGATGAAACATTTATTAGTTAAAATACTATCTTCTGACGATGGGATTAAAAGAAAAAAAACAGTATGGTGTCTTGACGATTATGAGGCAGCAACGCATAGAACTTTTTGTGAAGGCGAGGCTTATGGTATTGGAGATAGTGGGTGTGAGTTTGAAAATAAGTATCATTTAAAAAAAGGTGATATTACTTGTCCCAGATGTATTGATAAAATAAAGAAAATCCAGTTAATTAAATTATAACATGAAAAAACCACTACCAGCCGAAGTAAAGGCGAAGATTAAACTAATCACTAAAAACAAATAGGATGAGTAGGATAAAATTAATAGGCGTAACAGATTACGCAGAACGTCACTTAGATAAAAGCCTTTTGGACGATCTTAAAAGTATGATAAATGCATACGTTTCTGAGAGTAACGAAGTTGCTGATATTGATGGAGGGAAGCTATTTTATTTACCAGACGGTGAACAATGGCATATTGATTTTTTAATCTTAGAAACAGAATAAAGCTATGACCCCATACAAAGCAATCCTCCCAACAAGTAACGCCAATGGATAACACAAGCGACAGAAACTGGACAGCCGACTTCGAAGGTGAAAACGGCAATTACTCTAATAGATGTAGAGAGTGTAAGAATGAGTTTATAGGCCATAAGCGCCGCGTAGTATGTAGAGTATGCGCTGAATCCCGCGCCGATAAGAAAGAGGAAACGCAGGAGGAGATGTATGTGAATGTTTATAAAACATCGCAAGGTGATTTATTCACTGATGAAGTAATACATAAAAAATTGTCTGGCGCAAAAGAACTTGTTTATCCGGATCAGTTCGCAGGCACTTACAAATTAGTTAAAGCTTAATCACCAGAAAATAAAACGCAATGGAAAAGAAAATTTACATGATCGGTGCCGGGCTATTGGCGGCCGAAACAATTATGGCAAAAAAGCAGATTGAAAAACAAGGCTTAGAAGTGGAGGTGATTGATGATATATCTGCCGATTCAAAAGTATTTGTTGAGGCATATAAATTTAGCGCCAGGCATGAAACACCAATAGAATATTTACCGGGTAAGTTTAATAAATCCCGCAAACAAAACAATCGTAAAGGACACAAACGTAAAAAAGCACGCAATGGAAAAAACAAGTAAAGAAGAATTGGAAAGGATGGCTAAGGTAGCGTATCCAGATAGCGACTACGCAAGTAACGCTGTGTTTGTAGAGAACAATCGTATCGCATGGTCTAAAGGCTTCCGAGCCGCTGAATCTATGCCGAATGATGCGTGTGAGTTTGCTGAGTGGTGTGATGATAATCTCATTAGAGACTTTAGCGACACGTGGTCCTTTACAGCTAAATATAAATTATCTCATAATGATGGAGCTTATAAACGATTTTACACCACCGCTGAACTATACATCAAATTCAAATCAATAAAACAAGAGGGATCAGTAGACCCCCATTAACGAGTAATAACCCTTAAAAATAGAAATGATGAACGAGTTCAAACAATTCAAAAGGTCTCAAATTGCAGAAATGAGAAAGGTTACAGAAGCTGACATTACAGCTTTTAACCAAGACAAACACCCTCACATAATGACGGAAACAGAATTTAAAGTTTCCGTGTCTGATGTGGATTTAAAAAACGGAAGCCCTAAAATTGGTGATATGATCGCCAGGAATCCTAAAAACCACAACGATCAATGGCTTGTGGCAAAACAGTACTTTGAAGATAACTTCGAAGTTTTTTAACCCCCTCCCCGCCCTAATCGGTGGGGTGTAAAATGAGTATTAACCAAATAAAAAATAAACAAAAAATGAAAATAGTAGTATTAAGCGTATCAATGATTTTAGCATACATCGGAATTGTATTAAGTCCGGCATGGGCATTAATTGAATTTATTTTATACCTCGTAAAGGACAGGCCATTTAATTGGTGGAGTGTTTGGACTGTATTCATCTGTATAGCATGGCTAATATTTTGCATAATTGCGGTGTCGGTTTCGAGTGCAATTGAGGACAGAAAAGAAAGAAAAACCTATAAAAGTAAGTTTCAGGAAAGACTTGAATTAATGGCTAAACAGAGAGGTCAAACTAAGTAAATGGCAACCTCTTCCTAACCACTGCTATGGCAATCTTTACCGCTAAGTAAATCAAAGCGAGTACGGAGAGCCGTAGTCAGTAAAATGCAAACTATGAATAAATCAATATCCATAAAAGAATCTTCTATTGAGAAGAAAGTGAATGTATTAAACTTCATGTTTGATTTAACGGACTCTGAGCAA
>Ga0247815_10000060_pt1 | contig 80488 bp, 65 predicted proteins | sample UWRJL194509B1_FD_181014 | JGI IMG/M metagenome (GOLD analysis project Ga0247815, IMG submission 181014) | Plant litter microbial communities from Arlington Agricultural Research Station in Wisconsin, United States - UWRJ-L194-509B-1 | ecosystem: Environmental > Terrestrial > Plant litter >... | reverse complement strand
GTGATTGGTATCATAAGAAAAATAAGTTGGGTTATCGGTCTTATTTACCTGTTGAAACTCAAGATCACGAATTACTTTAGTATAAATACCTTCGGTTGTAAATTTATAGCCACCGATAATTTTATCAATTGCCAAAGAGTTTCTTAAAACAGATGGCATTTTAAATTTATTATCTACTAAATCGGCCTGAACCTTTGGCGTTGCATCATGATAACCGTTTAATCCGCCTGTTGCCAAAGGATCACCCGCTGCTGTAACCTGAGCAGGAGTAAGGTTATTTTTATCATAACTTCCGTAACCTACACCATCATTATAATACGCATATCCTAACCATGCAAACGGAATTCGGCCTGTAAATACTCCAGAACCACCTCTTAAAACAAGGGTTTTATCTTCGTCTACATTATAGGTAAATCCAACTCTTGGCGAAACTAATGCTGTAGTAAAAAAGTTATTATTAATTTGATTTAAAGGAGTATAACTGTATGTATTACCATAATTAGGATCAGCAGGAGAATTTTGTACCTGAGGGCTTAATTTTGGTTTATTTGGCAAATCAGTATAATCAACTCTTACACCGGGAGTAACTTTAAGTTTGTTTCCAATTCTAATTTCATCCTGTACATAAACGCTATAAAGATTTACTTTGAATTTAGCATAAGGGTTATTAAAGATTTCATCTCTTGTAGAACCGTCAAAAGGATACGTTCCACGAACACGAGTTGGAAGTTTATTCATGAAATCAGCAAGAGATTTGTACGAAACTCTTCCGTTTAGGGCATTTACAAATCCGTAATTAATGTCGTAGAATTCGTTGTGCGTACCAAACAATAAAGTGTGATTTCCTGTTTTGTAAGTAAGGTTATCTGTAATTTCGGCTGTATTTTGTTTCATATTAAAAACAGTTGCTTCACGATCATTTCCTAAGAAAATTGTTCCTCCGTTGTAACCAATTTCTGCCTGAGGAAACATGGCATTTGATGATTTTGGATCACGATAATCTTTAATAGCCGAATAACTTGCAAGGAATGAGTTCGACCATTGGCTGTTAAAGTGGCTTTTTAATTCTAAAACCGTACTAATAGATTGGTTTTTTTGAGTGAAATCCATGCTTGAAAACCTGAAGTTTGCTGCATCACGCTCTAAGTTCGAAGCCTGAGAAATAACCGTATTGTTTCGTAACGAAAGAGAGTGTTTGTCATTAATTTTCCAATCTAATTTATTAAAGAATTTTTGGCTTTTTGCAAAGTTGTTGTAAGCACCATAACTTCCCGGATCAAACCCGTAATTTGTTTTTACGAAGTTCGAAATTTGTTCTGCTGTAGCATTATCAACCAGTGAAGTCAATTTTCCGCTAGAATCTGTTTGTCCTGCATTGTAGAACAAAGGATCAGTTCTTTCAGCATATTCCATATTGGTAAAAAAGAACAATTTGTCTTTGATGATAGGTAAACCTAATCTGAAACCAACTTGATAATCACCAAAAGAATTTGGCATTTTCGATCCGTCACCAGCATTATTAGGACCAGTAATAGCAGCATTTCTGCCATAACTATAAATAGATCCTGTTACTTCATTTGTACCACTGCGGGTAACAGCATTTACGCTTCCTCCTAAAAAGTTACCCAATTTAATGTCGTAAGGAGCAATATAAACCTGAATATCCTGTATCGCATCCAAGCTTATTGAGTTCGAGCGCGTGCTGCTTCCAGGCATTCCTGAAGTTCCGGACTGGCCACCTAAAGACGGACTAAAACCAATTGCGTCATTATTGATAGAACCATCAATTGTTACGTTGTTGTATCTAAAATTTGTTCCTGCAAAAGAGTTGTTTGAACTTTGCGGAACCAGTTTGGTAACATCCTGAATTCCTCTGTTGATTAACGGTAAACCATTAATTTTTTTCTCATTAATACTTGTTCCGTTATTTTTAGACGAAGGTTTAGAACCTGTAATTACCACTTCTTCTAATACATTATTATCTGATTTACCCACCACAATTGTTGGTAAATCATTGTCACCTAATGCTAAATGTATTTGTGCATTAGAATAATCTTTGGTTTCTGAACTTTTAATTTCAAGTTCGTAAGGTCCACCGGCATTTAGATTTTCGAAACTAAATCTACCTTGTTTGTCTGTTACAGCTCTGTAAACTGCATTAGTCGGTAAATGTGTCAATGTAACCTCGGCGCCAGTAAGCGGACTTGTACCATCGCTAACTTTTGCAGATAAAGATGAGGTTGTAATTTGAGCAAAAATGTTCCCCATAACAAGAAGCATGAATGCCGAAAAAAAGAGTTTTAGTTTTGTCATGTTGTTTTTAGTTTTTATTTGACAAAGAAACTCCCTTTGTTTCGATCATATTTAACGCTTTTGTTAACTTAAAATCATAAAACAATTCATTGTTAACTTAGGATTATGAAGATGTTATTTCTGTAAAATCCATTGAACTCTTTAAAATCAGGTACTTGCGTAAAAGGCTAAAAATAAGTAGATTAAAGCTAGATTTAAAGTAGATTAGAAAAAGATTAGAGTGTTACGTAAATGTTACCGATTGTAAAAAGTGACATCATCGAATAGTAACATTGTGACTTAAAATAGAGAATTGTTTATGGTTTGTGTTAAGTTTTTTTCACGCAGATTTAAAAAGATTTAAGCAGATTTTTTTTAAATCAATTTAATCCTTTAATCTGTGTCTATTATATCAAATTAAATCTGCTCAATCTGCGTTAGTTGTCTGCGTATTTTTGTCATCCCGAGGCACGAGGGATCTTCGTAAGTAGCTCTACAAAGATTGACGATTTTGATTGCGGAGTTACTTGAGGAGATCCCTCGTGCCTCGGGATGACAAGATTGTGGTTAACTTTGAGTTAAGAATTTTTTACGCAGATTTGCACAGATTTAAGCTGATTTTTTAATCAATTTAATCTGCTCGATCTGCAAAATCTGCGTGAAACAAAAACATTTAAGGAAACACCAAAGAAAACGAAGTACCTTTTCCCAACTCAGAATCTACTATTAAATGAATATTATGAAGTTTAAGAATCTGCATGGTGATAAAAAGACCCAAACCTTGTCCCTGAATATGGCGCGTATTATCACTTCTAAAAAAGAGATCGAAGATAGATTCTTTATCAGTATCTGAAATTCCGGGACCCTGATCTGTAATTTTAATGACAAGTTTGTTTTCGTTCGAAAGTGCAAAAATTGCGACCGGAGCAGGAGAAGAGAATTTTATAGCATTATCTAATATATTATATAAGGCTATAAAAAGCATGTGTTTATTGGCATAAATAGAAAGTAAATCTTCCTGATCTGCAATGGCATTCAAATTGAAAGAAACCTTAGATTCCGGATATTCGATGGCTTTTTTCTCTAGCACATTCCATAAAATCTCATCGATTCTGATGGTTTCCATTTGTTGAGGTTCTGAAAGTTCAAGACCGGATAAAACCAGAAGACCTTCGAGAGTGGCTTTAAGATGTAAGGTATCTTTACGGAGCGATTTTAGAATTTCTTCATATTGAGCGTTTGTTCTGGGTTGTTGCAGCGATACATCGATATCTCCTATAATAATCGTGAGAGGCGTTTTCAATTCGTGCGAAGCATTTTTTAGAAAGTTATTCTGAATCATGATACCACTTTCTAATCTTTCCAGAAGATAATTAAAGGTGGTTACCAATTCTTTAATCTCATCTTTTCCACTCGTTTGCGGGACTTCTAATCTCGAATGAAGATTCTCGGTTGTTATAGTATTTACTTTTGCAATAACTTCTGTAAACGGACGGAAAGTTTGTTTGGCCAGGAATGTTCCTAAAAGATAATTTAAAGGAATTCCGGCGAGATAAAATAAAACAAACATAAGACCAAGCATTTCGAGTTGTCGATTTCCTGCATGATCAATTCCCGAAACTACAATTATAAAATTTCCCTGATTATCTTTATAAAAAATCGAAACAAATTGTCGATCACCACGTGTAAAAGTTTGTAGTTTTTCTTTTTCAATATTTTTTAGGTCTTTATTACTTAATGTAAAATCGATATTATCGTTTATAAAAAGTTTATTGGTTCTGGCATCATAAACCCGAATCGATTCGTTGTTGATACGTTTGTACTGAAGTTCAATTTGTTTGTAACGTTCGCTGTTGAGTTCTTTTATTTCATCTTTTTCAAAATAAAAAAGAGCTGTTGTCATCGCGTGATCTTCCAGATTATCAAAGTAAAGATCCTTCATATGACTTCTAAACAAAAGGAAAGATCCGGCCATAAGAAGTCCCACTATAAAAGCAAAAAGCAAAGTAGAATTTACGGCTAATTTATTCTTTAGATTCATAACTCTTTTGTTTGAGCATATATCCTGTTCCTTTTACAGTATGAATAAGTGGAGTAGGGAAGTTCTTGTCGATTTTATTTCTGAGATAATTTATATAAACATCTACGGTATTTGATGTTGTATCAAAATCGATGTTCCAAACGGCTTGTGCAATTTCAATTCGCGATAAAGCTTTCTCGCGGTTTTTCATAAAAAAGATCAAAAGCTTTAATTCTCTTGATGAAAGATTTAATTCTTTGCCGTCTCTTGTCGCACTTTGTTCTTTCATATTTATTTCGACTCCGGCGTACGACTGAAAATCCAGAATTCCGGTACTGAATTCGGCACGACGAAGCTGTGCGTTGATTCTGGCCAGTAATTCTTCAAACAAAAAAGGTTTAGCCAGATAATCGTCTGCTCCGGCTTGTAAACCTTTTACTTTTTCGTGTGGTGTGTCCAGCGCACTCAAAATAAGGATGGGCACGATTATTTTCCGGCTTCTTAAAACTTCGCAAACTTCAAATCCTGTTATGTCCGGAAGCATGATGTCGAGAATAATAATATTATAATCGTTTTCCATGACTTCTTTTATAGCTTCAAAACCTTTGGTAATCGTTTTGACTTCATATAAATGTTCCTCAAGTCCTCTCGTAATAAACGAAGCAACTCTTGGATCATCTTCAACTAATAATACTTTGTTCATAACCGGATAAGAATCAAATTTGTTGTGATAAAAGTAAATAAAAAGTTGTAGCTCCTGCAAAAAATCAGTGAAGATAAAAGTGCGTGCTTATTAGTTGGGTTAATAAAACAACAACTACGTAAAATTTTAGTCTAAAAAGACGAGGTTTCTTAACAATTAAAATCAGTTCATTTTACATTCAAAAAATCAAAAATAAGGGAGATAAATAAATGTCTGGCGATTTGCAGATTTTTTTTGATAGGCAAGTATTACAAAAAAAATCATGAATATTTCAAGCTTTAATTTTTAGAAAAAGGATTGTTTGTAAAAACGACAGAATTAAAAAATAAATTGCATATTATTGATAAAAATGTTAAAATACAGCCTTGTTTTTTGATATTCTGTAAATAGAGGTAAAGATTGAAATAATTTTTAAAAATAAATTGATAGATGTGGAAATTATTTAGATTTGCATGAAACGGCTTTTGTAGCGGGTTTGTTTTGAAAATGGAAAATAAAGAAAGTGATATCAACCTGTGGAAACAAATTAAAAAAGGAGATGCACATGCTTATCATAAATTGTATGATAGCTATGCAGATTTACTTTTTAGTTTCGGAATGCAGTATACCAATGATGAAGCTTTGGTACAAGATGCCATCCATGATATTTTTGTAGAATTGCACCGTTATCGTAAAACGCTTTCAGAGGATGTAATCATTAAATCCTATCTATTCAGATCTGTTCAGAATAATATTTTCAAAAAATTAAAATCTCAAAGTAAAGTAGTTCGGCTTGATGCTGTTTCTGATAGTATTTATAAAACAGATTCAACTGAAGAAGAACTTATTTACAACGAAACCATTTTTGCAAAACACGCCAATTTAGCTTTGGCCATTACTTCACTAACCGCAAAACAGCGTCATGCTTTGCAACTTCGATTTAGTGAAGATCAATCTTATGAAGAAATTTCTTCTACTTTAGAAATTAGTCTTGAATCCTGCAGAACCTTAATTTACAGGGCTTTGAAGGAATTGAGGAAGAAACTTTAATAAAACTTTAAAAAAAGATTAAATTTTTTGTCTATGTTTTTGCTTTTTGTTTCTCTTAGTAAATAGAGAATCTAAAAAGAAAAATATTTTGTACCCAAATTTCAAAATTTTATCAAAAGAAGCCAAATCAGATTTAAAGGCTAGAATTGAAAATAGTATCGCTTATGAAAAGCAGCGTGCCAGAAAAAAAAGGCTTCGCACACTTTCGTGGAGTGTTGCTGCTATATTCTGTCTTTGTTTAGAAATTACGGTTGTCTTTAAACAAGAAGAAAAAACGATTAGCCCAATTGAGCAGTTTGCAAAAGAAAATACAGGTGAAACAGTTGTAGAAAAAAGCGGTAACGTTAGATTAGTGCTGGCAGGACAAGAAACTATCAATATTGCAGATAGCAGTACAATTGCCTATAATTCATCTGGAAGTAAAATAAGTGTAGACAATAAACAGTTTGCTCAAAAAAGTTCGCTCGAACCACAATTTAATACCGTTTTGGTTCCGTACGGAAAAAGAGCACATCTTAGTTTAGCTGATGGAACTTTGGTTTGGTTAAACTCAGGATCAAAATTAATTTATCCAACGGCTTTTAACACAAAAAACAGAGAAGTATTTCTTGAAGGCGAAGGGATTTTTGATGTGGCGCATAATGCAGCAAAACCGTTTTTTGTGAGAGCGGCTAATAATTATAGTGTTCGCGTGTTAGGAACTTTATTTAATGTGAGTTCTTACGCAGGAGATGCTAAAGTTTCGACAGCTTTATTACGCGGAAAAGTACGTGTAGCATATGCTAAAAAAGGCTTTTTTGGCGGAGATACTATTCAGACAGATCTTAAACCGGGAATGATTGCAGCACTGGACAAAAAACACCAGACGATACAAACGACTACAGAAGATGTTAGTACAATATTCTCCTGGAGAAAAGGATACTATGAATTTTCTAAACAAAAATTACCATTGGTTTTAGAAAAGCTTACGAGATATTACAATGTCACTTTTGTGATGAATAAAACGACGAACCAAAATGAAACATATTCCGGAGCTTTTACCCTGAATGATGATTTAGATAAAGTTGTAAAAACACTTGAAGCAACAACTGGTTTTGAATTTGTTTATGATGCAGCGACCAGAAAAATTACTATTAACTAAATAAATAATTATAAACTAAGAATTGCCTATGAGGAAATGAAAACATGACAAAATAAACTAGTAAAAACTAACCAAAAAAAAACCAAAAGATGCTCTAACATCTCTTGGCTTATGTAAAATTTTAATTGCAAATGCAATTATCGATAAACTAAAACAAAATTATGAATAAAAATCATGATATAGGCTTTCTATTGCCTAAAAAAATCATCAATCTTACTTTTATTTTATTTATGAGAGTATTCATTTTAGTTCTCTACTTAGGATTAACCAGTATCTACGCAAATGTTGCGAAAGCGCAAAATGAAATCTCTGTAAAAGTACAGGGTGCTTCACTGCAAACGCTTTTTAGCACCATTCAGCAAAAGAGTGACTATGTGTTTTTTTATAATGATGATTTGATGTCGTCTACCAAAAAGATAAATTTAAATCAATACGGAACTGTTGAGCAAATTCTAAATACTGCTTTGTCTAATACAGGTTTAACCTATACCATTATAGACAAACAAATTGTTATTAAGAAAACTAAAAAAGTGCAGCAAGAACAATATGACCTTACCGGAATTGTTACCGATAAAAACGGAAATCCATTAGTGGGAGTAAACGTTTTATTAGTAAGTAATAAAAGCAACTGGGATATTACTCGCGAAAAAGGTGATTTTAGAATTCGTGTAACTGCAACAGACTCGATTCGTTTAGACTATTTGGGTTACGAATCGAGAATAATTGCCATAAAAAATCAAAAATTTATAAAAGTTGTTTTAACGCAAGATGTCATGGAATTGACAGGAGTAGAGGTTGTGGCTACAAACGGATATACCGATATTCCAAAAGAAAGAATTACAGGAGCAATTGAAGTGATGAGCGCAAAAGAAATTGCTAAAGTTCCTACAGTAGATATTAATTCCCGCTTAGAAGGAAAAATTGCTGGAGTTATGGTTGATCCAAGAACGGGTAACATAAGTATTCGGGGAACAACCAGCTACAGCAGCAACTCTAAACCGCTTGTTGTTATTGATGGTTTTCCACAGTCTGTAGATGATTTTGCTTTTAGCAGAAGAGGAGTGCCCGGAGCATCTATATTAAGTTTCTTAAATCCTGATGATATCGAAACCATCACTGTTCTTAAAGACGCGGCTGCAGCTTCTATCTGGGGTTCAAGAGCAGCAAACGGAGTAATTGTGGTAACAACCAAAAAGGGCAAGAAATCAGATGAACCTACTGTTAGTTTCAGCACAGCAACTACGTTTGGAGAAAAAATAGATTTATCTAAATTAAGAGTAATGAATACGGCACAATACGTAGATTATGAAAAAGATCTTGTAAATGGCGGATTTGTTATTGATAATATATCTAACTGGGAGGCAGCAAATCCTAGTGCGGCTCAGGAAATTATGTTTAGAGAAAAAAGAGGACAAATATCTGTTGCAGAAAGAGATCAAATGCTGAATTCACTATCTCAAAGAGGTAATTTAGGTCAGATTAATAAATATTTACTACAAAATTCACTTACAAAACAATATGATTTTTCTGTTTCCGGAGGAAATGATAAAAGCACCTATTATTTAGGGTTAGGCTACAACACAGATGATGCTGCGATGAAGGCAAATAACTCTAAATCGATGAATGTAACATTAAACAATTCATTCAAATTAAAGAGTTTTTTAAGATTTGAAACTGGAATTAATTATTTATCATCAAAATATCAAACCAATGTAACTGCAAACGAAGCACTGTCAAATGTTTCTACTTCCGCATTAAGACCATATGATATGCTGACAGATGAAAACGGAAACAGTCTTGATTATTACATTAAATTCAGACCAGAAGTTATACAAGGATTTGATTATAAGGGGTATCTTCCATGGACTTATAATTTTATAGATCAACTCGATTATTCGAATGTTAAAACAAATGGCGAAAATCTAAGATTAAATGCAAGATTAGTGGCAACAATTACGCCTTGGTTAAACGTTGAAGCTTCGGGAATGTATACCTCTATTCTTAGCAAAACCAGAACGCTTAACGAATTAGAAAGCTATTATGTTAGAAACATGCTTAACGAAGCCACTTCTATTTCAAACGGCAAATTGGTTCATGGAATTTTCGTTGGTGCAAATTTGAGCGATTCAAATCAAAAAAACGAATCGCAGAGTATGCGTTTTCAAATGAACATTAACAAATCGTTTGACGAAAATAATAATTTAAATTTTTTGGCTGGTGCCGAAGTTAGGGAAGAACGCAGAGAAGGTACTTCACAAACTAGATATGGTTATGATACTGATACCAATTCAAACGTTTCTGTAAATCCAACTCAATATTATACTACAGTTTACGGCTGGACAACTTACATAGGAAATTTTGATAATAGTATCAGTAAATACAGAGACCGTTATTTGTCTTACTATGCATTGGGTTCTTATGATTTCAAAAACAGATATCATTTGTCAGGAAGTCTTCGTTTCGATGATTATAACCTGCTTGGAGCTTCCAGAAAAAACAGAGCGCTGCCATTGTGGTCAGTTGGAGTAAGATGGGATATTAATAAAGAAAATTTCTTAAAAGATGTAAGCTGGTTAAGTAACTTATCAACTCGTGTAACTTATGGTGTAGCGGGAAGTGCACCGGCAGGAGGTTACGGAAGTCAAAATGCTATTATTGGTTTAGGAGGTATCGATTTTTATACGCAATTGCCTACTGCAACTATATCACTACCAGAAAATCCATATATCAAATGGGAAACTACAGCTACTTTTAATGTTGGCTTAGATTACGGACTTTTTGATAACAGACTTCGTGGTAATGTAGATGTTTACTATAAAAAAACAGACGACATTATAACTAGTCTTCCTTTTAATCCAACTTATGGCTGGGCATTTTTAAAATACAATGCGGGAACTCTCGATGGAAATGGTGTAGACTTAGGATTAAGCGGTACAATTTTCAATGGAAAATTTAAGTGGAATAGTACTTTTAATATTGCTTACACAAATAATGAAGTTACCGATTCCAGATTTAAGGCAGTAGCTGCAAATCAGCTCTTTGGGAGCTCTCCACTTGTTGGCATGAACGTAAGTTATTTGTATGCTTACAGATGGGCAGGATTAGATGCAAACGGACAATCTACAATTTATGCTAAAGATGGAAGTATAATCGATTCTTCTAAAGGAATTAATACCATAAACAAAGACGACCTAAAATATATGGGAACTACGGTTGCTCCTTATTTTGGAGGATTTATGAACGATTTCTCATTTGAAAATTTCAGTTTAGGAGTTCAGATTACCTATTTTATGGGAGCTGTCTTCAGAGATCAGCAAATGCAAAATTATCCTACTTACAACGGTGCTCAATATGGTGCTGTAGCCAAAGATAAAATTATTGCAGATCGCTGGAGACAACCGGGAGACGAAAATTTTACCAATGTTCCTGGATTGGCAAACATCAGCTACAATAGCTTAAATCGTTTTCAAAATGCTGATATAAACGTATTATCTGCCGATAATATTCGTTTACAGCAGGTTTCAATAGGTTACACGGTACCAAATGAATGGTTACAAAAAACCTTTTTCAAAGCATTAAGTTTCAATTTTGCAGCAAGAAATCTTGGGTTATTATGGGTAAGAAATGATAGAGGAATAGATCCGCAATATCTTTCTAATAATAATTACAATACTCTTGCACCACAGCGTACTTATACATTACAATTTAATTGCAGCTTTTAATCAAAAAAGAACTTATTATGAAATTTTTAAAAATCACACTATATATTATTCTACCATTATTGCTGCTTAATTCCTGCAGAGATTATGTTGAAGTTGAACCTGTAGGTAACAATAGAATTTTAAAATATACCTCTGATTACAGAGCATTGGCAAATGCTTATAATACATATAGCGCTTCTGGAGGAATGTACCTCCTGGCAGATGCCGATGTAGAATTTCCGACAGCTTTTCAAGCTCGTGTGTCAACAATATGGGCCAACAGTTATACCTGGAAATCCAGAATTTTTGATGAATCTCAAGGAGACTCGGATTGGATTAATCTATACCAGACTATTTATTACAATAATGCCATTATTAAAGGTGTAATGAAGAGTGAGAAAGGAACCGAAGCAGAGAAAAAACAAATTTATGCTGAAGCCTTTGTTCATAGAGCTTTTGCTTATTTACAGCTGGTAAATATTTATGGGCCGCAATTTGATCCCACTACCTCAAATGCTGAAAAATCGGTACCGCTTTTACTTACACCAGAATTATTCTCTTCATTAGAAAGAAGTTCTGTTGATGTGATTTACAAACAAATTCTTTCTGATTTGCAAAGTGCTCTGGCAAACGATCTTGTTGATACGCCGGATTTTAATGTGCTTCCGTCAAAGAAAGCCGTTTATGGCATTTTAGCCAGAACTTATTTGTATATGGGCCAGTATCAGTTGAGTTTGGATAATGCAGAAAAAGCATTAAGCATGCAAAAAGAATTGATTGATTTAAACACTTTTGCTACTGCTTACAGCTATCCTGTATTAGTTAGTAATCCTGAAATCATTTTTTCTAAGACATTGCTTAATGGTTATAATGGTGCACCATTGGCACAAGATTTATTAAGCAGTTTCAGTAGTGATGATTTACGTTACAATTATTATACAATTCTGGGTAATGTTTTCAATCCATCGCATACAGGCAGAGCTTTTGGAATTGGTACTTATAGCCCTACAAACGGAATCAACATTGGAGTTTCTGTTCCTGAAATGTATTTAACTGCAGCAGAATGTTATGCCAGATTAGGGCAGCCGCAAAAAGCCGTTGATTATTTAAATATTTTAAGAGCTAAACGATACAAAACAGGTTCTGTTTACCAGGTAAACGCCACTACAAATGCAGAAGCTTTAAATCTTGTTTTGACAGAAAGACAAAAAGAATTCATTGGTAGAGGATTTCGCTGGTTTGATCAACGTCGTTTAAACTTAGATCCAAATTTACAAAAAACATATACAAGGGTTTTCAAAAACGAAAACTTTACGCTAACACCTAACAGTGCTGGATATGTATTCCCAATCCATCAAAACTATATTGATTTTAACCCAGAATTAGGGCAATAAACACAACTACAATGTTAAAAAAAATAATGAATATCAAATTTTTGGTATTGGCTATATGTGCCTTTACCATACACGCAACAAGTCAGGAAACTAAGTCAAGATTAACCGGAATGGTCGATGTGCCAATTCCGGGATTAACGATGAACATGACTTATGATGCAAAAGGCGGACCGCTGGAAAATATCAAGGAAATCAACGGTTATGCCTATGTTTTTAACGATTACAGCTGGGAAATCGAAGATCTTAAAATGAAGAAAAACGGCGCTGTCTGGAATGTAGAATACACCGTTCCTAAAAACTGTGGTTTTATGGCTTTCAAATTTTACGGTAATACGGATAATGGTGTAGTTACAGATACCGGACAAGACACCGGTTATCTTTTGGTTGTTTTTAAAGAGCCAAAAGTAAAAATGCCCGGAGCAGATTTAGCCTGGGCAACATTTAGAAACAAAGATTTCAATTCGCAATTTGGAGGTTATTTTAAAGATTTTACAATAAACGGAGATGCAACTGAATATTGGTTGAAAAAAGAAGTAGCAGATCATGGCAACAATTTTCCAAAATTTATTGATACTTATATTAAAGTATTAAAGGTTCAAAAACCAGAGAAATTTGATGAATTAGGACATCGTTTTTTAGGCGATTTTGTAAAGAAAATGAACGGTCAGCCCGAAGAAGTTTTCTTAAAAGTGCAGAATTTATATAAGTTTGAATTAAAAGATAACGTAAAAGCAGATTCTCTTGAAACGGTTATTCAAAAACAATTTCCAAAAGGTGCTTTTATGCGTTTTAAAGCCTATCAAAAAATTATGCCAATTGCAGATACTGCAGAAAGAAACAAAGTGATCACTCAATTTTTGGCTGATTTTCCATACACGACAGATGTACCGGATTCTCAAAAGTATTTCTATGATAACATTGTAAAAATGCAGTTTGGATATTATTTTGAAAGCAAAGATTACAAAAGTATTTTGGCTTTAATTCCAACCATGAATTTTGCTAATTTGAATGATGCATACCATCAGAATATTTCTAAAGCTTTGTATATTAAATCTGTTGAGCCACAAGTTATAGAAACTATGGCAGTGCCAATGATTAAATTAATGCAGCAAAAAGTAAATGACTTGTCATACATGCAGGGAATTTACTGGTCGCCCAATCAGGCAAATGAAAATGCAGAAAACCGATTGAACGATCAGTTAGTAATTCAGATTCGTATGTACGATATTTTGAAAAAACACAAGGAAGTATTAGAAACTTTTGAGCTGCTGCCATTTAAAAAACGTTACGAAAAAGCAAGTGTTAATGATATTCACATAAATGCATTAGAAGCCCTAAACAAGCCTATAATTGATGTATTAAAAAATGCTGCAAGAGCAAATGCTTTATCAGAAACAGCAACGGTAAAATTGAAAGAAGCTTATGTAAAAGAAGGAAATAAAGAAGCTGATTTTCCGGCTTATCTCGAAAAGCTCAAGAAAGAAAATAACTCAGAAGAAAAAATTACCCTGATGAATCCTGTTCCTGCTCCGGCCATTAAAGTGCAGAGTGCAGACGGAAAATCAAAACAACTGGATCTGAACAGCGGAAAAATTATCGTAATCGATTTTTGGGCAACCTGGTGCGGACCTTGTAAAAAAGCGTTTCCGGCTATGCAGCAATTGGTAAACAACTACAAAGACGATAAACAAGTTGAAGTTTATTTTATCAGTACACAGGAAACCAAAGAAGGATACAAAAAAGAAGCATTGGCTTATTTAAAAGAAAAAGGATTAAAACTGGATACATATTTTGATCTAATGAAAAAAGGAGGCGGAACCAATAACGAATCATTTTCTAAATACGCAACTATCTTTAAATCAAGCGGTATTCCTAGAAAAGTGGTAATTAAAAACGGCCAGATTCGTTTTACATCTGAAGGATATTCAGGAAATCCGGGTCAGCTTGTAGACGAACTTACCGCTGTTATTAATGCTTTAAAGAATGAAAAATAAACTTTCAAAACCTTACAGAGTTATGAAAAAAATAATTTTACTGTGTATACTCGGTTTGAGTATACACAGTTTATCTGCACAAAAAAAAGCTGTCGACGAATCTGCTTACCAAACTTGGAAAAGAATTAACAGCAAATCTTTATCCTATAATGGTAAATGGTTATCGTACAGCACGGTATTTCAGGATGAAGAAAAAGAAAACAAAAAGCAAATCATTATTCAGGAAGCTCCAAAAGGAAAACGTCTGGTATTTGATGATGTCAGCGATTTAAAATTCATAGGCAAAAAAGACTGGATTCAGTACGTTAAAAAAGACAGTACACTTTTGCAGAATTTAAAAACCGGCGTAAAAAAACTTTGGAAAACCAAACATTACACCAGTGTACTTGACGGAACCGATTTTTTATACTATTCCCGTCCGGAAGCTGCAAAGGGAGATTTTTTTCTCCAAAGCGTGGTTTTTTATAATTTAGAAAGCAACGATAGTATTTCTTTAAACAACATAAAATCGTCTCGTTTTTTAAAGAATAACTCGATTGTATATGTACAAATTGAAAAAGACAAAGTATATCTAAAACACGGTATTCCCGGTGGTAAACAGCAAACGGTTTACAGCGGAAAAGCAGCTGATTTTGGCGATTTTCAATTAAATGTAAAAGAAAACGGCGGTACTTTTACTCTAAAAGGTACTAACAGCACCGATTTTAACATGGTGTATTATTTTAATCTGATTACTAATTCGACAAAAGTATTGTTCAATTATGATGACATTACGTTAAACGACCCTGATTTTTCAATTTCAAAAACGGCTTACGGATTAAATGAAGACAGCAATTTTATTCCATTATTAGTGAACTCTAATAAACGTCAGGAAAATACTCAGATTGCCAAATCAAATATTGAAATCTGGAGATCCAATCAGGGAAGTATGGAGCGCAGACAGGAAATGCTGCGAAATTCAAAAACACTTCCCAGCGAAGCAAAGTTTTTGTATGATATCAAAAACAATAAAGTTATTAAAGTAGCTTCTGCCGGAGAATTTGATCAGGTAATATTCCCGGAATCGGGTGATTTTAAAGGTGTTTTTGCCATCGATAAAAAGCCTTATACAGTAGAAGTAGACTGGACTTTTAATGAGCGTAACGATATATTTTGGATTGATGCTTCGACAGGAAAATCTACAAAAATACTGACAGGAGTTTTTGGCAGCCCGTCCTCAAATCCACAAGGAACTTTTGCCGTTTTATATGATGAAAAACAAAAATCATGGATGGTTTTTGATAGTGACACAATGCAGTTTAAAAACATAAGTTCGCAAGTTCCTTTCCCAGTTTCTAATGACAATGTTGATATGAAATCTGCCAATACATCTTATGGAATCGCAGGCTGGCTAAACAATGGAAATACAGTTGTTCTCTATGATCAGTTTGATTTGTGGGCAGTTGATCTTACCAATCAAAAAAAGGCATATTCTATAACTCAGGGTTACGGAAGAAAAAACAATATAGAACTTCGTTATAACGAAAATGGTTTTATTGGCGATCTAGATCATAGAAAATCAATTCCTTTTATAGGTTTTGATGTAGTACATAAATCTAAAGGAGTGTATAAATTAACCAATAACAATTCGATAACAAAGGTATTTGCAAATCCGGATTATAATGTAAAAATTGAAACCGCTTCCGGAGACGATTCAAGTGTTTTATTTAGCAAAGAGAGTTATACTATTTTTCCGGATTTATGGTGGGGAACGGCTAGTTTTGGATCTCAGCAAAAAATGACCGATGTAAATCCGCAGCAAAAAGAATATGCATGGGGAACCTCAAAAGTGTTAACCTGGAAAAGCTTTAGCGGAAAAGAAAATCAGGGAAATCTTTATCTTCCTGATCATTACGACAGCAAGAAAACATATCCGGTAATTGTTCATTTTTATGAAAAACATACCGAGGATTTTAATGCTTATCAACTGCCGGAAGTGAGTACTTCAAACATCAATATTCCATCTTATGTAAGCAGAGGTTATATCGTTTTTCAGCCAGACGTTCATTATACTTATGGCGATCCTGGAAACAGTGTTTACAACGATGTAATAAGTGGTGTTGAGTATTTAATTTCAAAAGGAATTACCGAAAAAGGTAAAATTGGTATTCAGGGACATAGTTTTGGCGGTTATGAAACTTCTTTTTTAGTTACTAAATCAGATGTTTTTAGTTGTGCGATTATAGGTTCTGGAGTAAGCAATTTTACATCGAATTATCCGGTTATGAGATCAAACGGAATTTCAACGATGTTTAAATACGAAGCAGACCAATACCGAATGAGCAGTTCTTTATACGATAATTTAGAAGGATATATCAAAAATTCACCTCTTTTTTCGGTAAAGAATATCAAAACTCCTGTACTTATTTTTCACAATGATAACGACCGCGCAGTTCCTTATCAGGAAGGTCAATCTTTGTTTTTTGCACTTCGTCGTTTAGGAAAACCTGCTTTGCTTGTAAATTACAAAAAAGAAGGTCATACGTTGGAAGATGCGGCAAACAAAATAGACTGGACTCTCAAAATGCAGCAATATTTTGATTACTACCTAAAAGGTGCAGTAAAACCAGACTGGATGTAATATAAATCATTGAACAATTTTTCAAGTGTTATTTAGTAGTTAGTAATTTGAACTTTGTCAAAGTTTAAAACTTTGACAAAGTTTGGATTACGCATAATTTTAAACGCATAGAAACATAGATTTTTTAAATTAGATGCTGATTTAACTTATTTGCTATCGCGAAAACACTGATAAATACAGATTTTAAAATCCGTTTCAATCTGTGTTTTCGCAAAGCGAATCTGTTTCATCCGCGTTCAATTAAGCAAATCAATAAGACTGTTATTTGAGATTTTTATAAAATTTTCAAACGAACAGCAAAAACTCTTATCCCATTTTCAAAAGTTAATCAGAAAAAAAATCAATCAAAAAGAACATTCAATAGCAACAAAAATGAAAAAAAAAATATTTCTGGCGCACTTTCTACTTTTGGGTTTAACCCAAATGTCAGCGCAATTTAAAACTACAATTCCGTTACGAAAAGATGTGGTACACGGGACTTTACCCAACGGAATGCAATATTTTATTTTGCACAACGAATGGCCAAAAGAAAGAGCCGATTTTTATTTTGTTCAGAATGTAGGAGCCATTTTAGAAGACGACAATCAAAACGGATTAGCGCACTTTCTTGAGCATATGGCTTTTAACGGAACAGAGCATTTTAAAGGAAAAGGAATCATCAATATGCTCGCCAAAGAAGGTGTTACTTTTGGCCGCGATATTAATGCCTACACGGCTCATGACGAAACTGTTTACAACATTAGTAATGTGCCGGTTAAAAATAAGGTTTTATTAGATTCCTGTTTATACGTTTTACACGACTGGTCAGGATTTTTATCTTTAAAAGATGCTGAAATTGATGCCGAAAGAGGCGTAATTCATGAAGAATGGCGCACGAGACGAAATGCCGATTTAAGAATTGGATCACAGCTGGAACCTGTCATTTACAACAACTCTAAATATGCAAAAAGAGATGTTCTGGGTGACATGGATCTTATTCAAAATTTCAAATACAAACAATTAAGGGATTATTACAAAAAGTGGTATTTACCTAATCATCAGGCAGTAATTATTGTGGGTGATATTGACCCTGCAAAAATAGAGCAGCAGGTAAAAAAAATAATGGGAACGATTCCAATGCCTTCAAATCCTGCAGAACGCACTTATGAAAGTATTCCGGATAATGATCAATTATTGTATAAACTCGCAGTCGACAAAGAAGCTCAGAAAACCTCTATTTCATTAAATTTTAAAAAGAAAAAACCGCTGGTTCAGGATATATCTGAGTATGAAAACAGCATAACAGAGCAGCTGGCTTTGCAGATGATGAATAATCGTTTTAGGGAATACACGGTAAACAATGAAACGGCACTATTAGGCGCAGGTCTAAACTATTCTGGTTTAACACGATTAACTTCTTTTTTTACTTTATCAATAAATCCTAAAAACGGAAAATTATTAGAAGCTTTTGAGCAGGCTTATACAGAATATGAACGTGCAATTCAAAATGGTTTTACAAAAGAAGAACTGGATCGCGTAAAAGAAAACATGCGCAATGGTTATGAAAATCAGCTCAAAAATAAAGATAAAATCAGCAACGAAAACTGGGCTTCACAATTACAGAATTATTTTTTAGAAGCCTCGCCTGTAATGAGTTTAGAAGACGAAACAGCGTTTGTAAAAGAAGCTTTGGATAAAGTAAATCTTGAGCAGGTAAATAAGGTTTTTAGAGCGCTTCCAACAGAAAAAAATCAAGTTTTAACCGTTTCGGGGCCAGAAAAAGAAGGAGTTAAATATCCATCAGAAACTGATTATACAACGATCATTAAAAAGATAAAAGAACAAAAATTAGAACCTTACACAGAAACAATTGCTAAGGCTGATTTGGTTACAGATAAATTGACAATTAAACCAATTTCTAAAAAGTTTGAAATTAAAGGAATAAAAGAGGCGAAAGGCTATGTGCTGGAAAATGGAGCAAAAGTTATTATTTATCCAACGACTTTATCGCAGGATCAGATTTTATTTTCTGCTTTTAGTCCGGGTGGTGTTTCATTACTTTCAAAAAACGAGCTGCCATCATCACAAATCGCCGCTGTTTTAGCCAAAAATTCAGGATTAGGAGATTTTAAAGTAACCGATTTACAAAAACAGCTTTCAGGAAAAACAGTAAAAGTAAGCCCGTTTATTGGCGAACATTACGAAGGTTTCAGCGGAAGCGCCGTACAAAAAGATTTTGAAACACTTTTACAGCTGACTTATTTGTATTTTAAAAATCCAAGATTCGAAACTCAGGCATATAAGCGAATTATCGATTATTATAGCAATGCACTCGAAAATGTAAACGACAACAACAGCAAAATATTTGGAGACACTATTGCTTTGCTAGACAGCAATCACAGCGAGCGTACTTTTCTTTTAGACAAAGAAAATCTTAAAGAATTAAAATTTGATGATGCTTCTAAAATCTACAAAGAACGTATCTCAAATGCTTCAGATTTTACTTTTGTTTTTGTTGGAAATGTTACAGAAAAAGATCTTGAAATGATAAATAAATACTTCGGAAATCTGTCTGGAAATCAAACTCAGGAAAAATTTATTGATCATAAAACAGGAACTGCAAAAGGATTTTCTAAAGAAAAACTGATTCGTGAAATGAGTGTTCCTAAAACCAGTATTTATGTGCATCTGGAGAATAAAAAAGTTGCTTTTTCAGATAAAAATCAAATTATGGCGTATATGCTTTCTCAATTATTAGATAAACGATATTTAGATAAAATCAGAGAAGACGAAGGCGGAAGCTATGGTGTTCAGACACAGAGTTCGTTGTCTAAAAATCCTTCTCCGGTTTTTTCTCTTCGCGTAAGCTTTGATTGTAACCCAGAAAAAGATACCAAACTGCTTCAAATTGTATATGATGAACTGGACAATATTGTAAAAAATAATGTTTCAGAGAAAGATTTATCAGATATAAAACAAGATTTGATAAAAAGCAATCAGCAAAATATTAAATCAAACTCTTATTGGATGAACATCATTGTAGATCAGTTAAAAACCAATGATAAATTTGTAAGCAGTGCTGATTATGAAAAGCTTATCAAAAGTATCTCAATAAATGACATTAAAAAATACGCAGGCGAAGTAGTGCTAAATGCTGATAAAGTAGAAGTTGTAATGCGTCCTAAAACAGATCAAAATACAGAGAAATAGTATTTTATTAATCTAAGAACGGCAATTCTTTACCCTAATTTTAATAGCCTTTTAGAATTTTTTTGAATTAGTAAGTATTTTATTAAGGACTAGAAAGAGCTGTTTGCCGACAGCTCTTTTGAATTTTATAAAAAAGTCTGGTAATTAAAAAAGGTCTGTACCATGAGGCCATTTTTAATTACCGGACTTTTAATTTAGAAGACCAAATCGATAACTGAAAAATGTTTATATTTGAAAGGCAAGATTGCTATTTATTGCAATTTCGATTCATTAACTACAACTATTATATGAAGCTATTCTACACTAAAGCAATATTTTTTTTAGCAATTTTAACCTTTTTTTCCTGCGAAAACAAAAAACAAAAACCGGAATCAAAACCATACAAAGCAGGTGTAATTTTATCTTTTGATGATGCTTATGTAGATGAATGGTACGAGGCCGATCAGGCTTTGAAAAAATACGGTTGGAAAGCTACTTTTAATGTTTGCAGAATAGACTCGATTGGAAAACCTCAGATTAAAAAACTCCTTCAACTGCAAAAAGAAGGTCACGAAATTGCAGCTCATGGCTATCATCATTATAATGCCGTAAAATTTGTAAATCAACACGGAATCGATGCTTATATGCAACAGGAAATAGATCCTATGATTGTGTCTATGAAACGATTAGGTTTTAATGTTACGACATTTGCGTATCCGTACGGAGAAAGATCTGATGCACTTGATAAAGCTTTATCTAACGATTATAAAATTATAAGAGGAAGAGCTTTTGGAGGTGAAGCTCCGGAGAAACAAGACAGTTTTTTTAGCAACTCAAAAATCGTTTTTGCTTTTGATATCGATAACAGTCACATTCATTTTAGTATTCCTTATGTTTTAGAATTGTTGGATTATGCCAAAAAGCACAACAAAATTTTGCTGTTATGTGGACATAAACCCGTAAAAAATGTAACCGAAAACTATCAGACAAAAATCGAAACTTTAGAATTCATTTGTAAATACATGAAGCTTAACGACCTTAAATTTTATAAAACATCAGATCTGGATGATTTACTGCCTGAAGAATAAATTTTAATAATGGTTTTTTGTCGAGCTTCTCGCGAAGATTTACTTCGTCTGTTCGCTATCGCTTGAGCCTCCTGCTTCGAAATGACATTGCGTTTAAACTTTGCGTCTTAGCGCCTTTGCCAGATTAATTTTATTTTTCATATAAGATGAAACAATTTTTAAATTCGTGAATTCGCGGCTTTTTTTGCGACGAAATAGCTATGATTTTCAAAGATTTTCAAATCATTTTAATCCTATAATCTGTGGCTAAAATTTCGTTTTGTAAATCTTTGATTTTATGATCTACAATTTTTTTTGTCTTTTTCGAAAATCTTAAAATTCGCTTTCTGACCACTATCATTCTTACAGTTTTGTCTGTAAATGTTAATAATCCTGTTATTTTTTGTATGATTTTGGGCCAAACTGCTCGATTTTTCGTACCTTAAAAATTCTAACAAATAAAAGACAATGATGACAAAATTACGAATTTCATTAATCAACATTCACGGCCTACTAAAAGGTTCAGGTTTGGAGATTGGTAGAGATGCTGATAATGGCGGACAAACAAAATATGTATACGAACTTGCTGAGTTCTTATCGCAACACGAAGATGTAGAACATGTTCATCTTTTTACAAGGTTAATTGATGATAAAAACCTTTCTCCGGAATATGCAGTGCCTATCGAAATCATTAATGATAAATTAGACATAAGGCGTATTCCTTTTTTAGGGAAAAAGTACAAGGCAAAAGAACAATTATGGGAAGGTTTAGACACTTTTGTAAACGGAATTGTTCAGCATATCAAACTTCACGATATTTTCCCAAACTGGATTCATTCGCATTATGGCGACGCAGGATATGTAGCCAGCGAATTATCTACCATTTTAAATATTCCTTTCGCACATACCGGGCATTCGCTGGGTTTTCATAAAAAAAATAAACTGCTCGAAAGTGGTTTGAGCGAAGAAGAAATCGAAAAGAAATTCAAGTTCAAACAAAGAATTGCTGCCGAAGAAAAAACATTAGAATTATCTGAATTTATTGTTACTTCGACAGAACAGGAAATTGAAACCTATAAACCCTACAAAAATTTTGAATTAGGTAAATACCACGCCATTTCTCCGGGAATTGATACTAGAAAATTTGTTCCTTATTATCACAGAGAACAGGATGCTGATAAGCAAATGGAGGAGGAGCAGAGAAAGTATTGGGTAGCAGAAACCATTTCGAAATTTTTAATAAATCCGCACAAACCTTTTATTCTGGCACTTTCGAGGCCTGACCGTCATAAAAATCTTCATACCTTAATTGAAGTTTACGGTAAAGACAAAGAACTGCAAAGCATTGCCAATCTGGTGATTTTTGCGGGAATAAGAAAAGATATTTCGAAAATGCCGGAATCTGAAAAAGATGTGCTGACAGATTTATTATTATTAATGGACAAATATGATTTGTACGGAAAAATGGCAATTCCGAAGAAACATGATGTCGAAAATGAAGTCTCGATTATCTATCGTTATGCAGCCGAAAAAAGAGGTGTTTTTGTGAATTTGGCTTTGCATGAAAACTTCGGTTTAACCGTAATTGAATCGGCTAGTTCCGGATTACCTGTTGTGGTGACGAAAAACGGCGGACCATCAGAAATTATTCCAACTTGCCAAAACGGAGAATTAGTAGATCCGCTGGATGAAAACGAAATCAAAAAAGCATTGCGAAATATTTTAACCAATGAAAATCAATGGAAATATTATTCGAACAATGGCGCCATTAATATTCAGAAACATTACAGCTGGTTAAGTCACGTAAACCAATATGTAGATTTGGTCAATGAAAATTTATCATTATCATCCGGTTCAGGAATCAAAAAGCAGCATTATCCTAATATCAATATCGAAAGATTAAAACGTAAGGTTGAGCATTTATTTGTTTCGGATATCGACGGTACATTAATAGAACCAAAATTAAACAATCCCGGCTTAAAAGAATTAAAAGAACACTTGATTAATCGTACCGATAAAATGGCATTCGCACTGGCATCCGGACGAAATTTAGCATTGGTAAAACAAGTGATCGACGAAGAACAGTTTCCTTTACCGGATTTTATAATTTGCTCTGTAGGAACCGAAATTTATTATACAAATGGTAAAGATTATATTTTAGACAAAGGCTGGGCTAAATTTTTGGCTGGTCGATGGAAAAGAGAAGATATTGTCAGCCGTTTGAAAGAAGTTCCGTGGTTGCGATTGCAGGAAGAAGAAGCGCAAAATCCTTATAAAATATCCTATTATTATGATAAAGAAAAATACGATCACGAGCAATTAATCACCGTTTTAGGCGCTGGATGGTACAAAGTAAATATCATCCCAAGTCATGGTGAATTTCTTGATTTCATCCCTAAAAGAGCCTCAAAAGGAAATGCGATTAAATTTTTATGTCGTAAATGGTCTATTCCTTTATCGAATGTTATTGCGGCAGGAGATTCAGGAAACGATATCGATATGTTCAGAGGTGCTGTAAAAGGAATCATCGTAGGAAACCGTAGTGTTGAGTTGGCTGATTATGAAACTACAAAAAGTATTTATGTGGCCAAAGATTCAGCTTCTTCGGGAATTTTAGAAGGATTAAAACATTATAAAATTATAAAATAAATAACAGATGTTGGTTATTCTTTGAGATGTCCGGATGATCGTTTGTTTTCAGAAAGTTCCGAAGGAACGATTCATATTGTAGCAAGGGATTTTAATCCCTTGAAATGTGGAATTTCGACAAAGATTGGCGATTTTGTTTGCGGTCCATCGACTTCGCTCAGGATGACAAAAATGACACAATATGTTAAATAATAAAATAGGTTAGTATGTATTCAGGTTCAGGATTTAGTAATTGGGAAATAGGAGACGTTGATGTGTTTATAGATGAAAGCGGAGTACATCATTTATTTCATCTTATTATTCCCAATCACGATTATATTGCACATGCAGTATCAAAAGATGGTCTTTCTTGGAAAAGAGTAAAAAATGCTTTGTTTGTAGGCGATCCAGGCGAATGGGATGATGATATGTTATGGACAATGCATGTGAGTAAAAACTCTGACGGAGAAGGATACGAAATGTATTATACCGGTTTAAAGCGCAAGGACAAAGGAGTTACACAAAAAGTAGGAAGGGCAGTTTCGCCGGATTTAATTCACTGGACAAAAGACAATCAGTATGGTTTACCGCTAAAAAGTGATGCTCCATATTATGAAAGCCGGGATAATAATCCGCGTGAATGGTTAAGTTTTCGCGACCCTTATAAATACCAGTTCGAAGGCGAAGATTATTTACTGATTTGTGCCCGAAGCGCAGTAGGACCAACCTATAGAAGAGGTTGTATTGGTGTAGCAAAACGAGAAGAAAAAGGTTTTGTTCTGCAAAAACCATTGCATGTGGCTTACGTTTATGATGATATCGAATGTCCTTGCGTGGTAGAAATAAAAGGAATGCATTATTTGCTGGGTTCCATTCGCGAAGACATCAAAGTGCGTTATTGGTTTTCTCCGGATTTTAAAGGAGAATACCATGCTTTTCATAATAATGTTTTAATGCCACAGGGCAATTATGCAGCAAGAATTGTAAAAGAAGGCGAGTATTATTTGATTTATAATTTTTACTTCGTTGGCGGAAATGTCAATACACTTCGCGTAATTCCGCCGCCTAAGCAACTGGATGTTGATAGTAACGGACGATTATTATTAAAAACCTATCATCACTGGAGAACACTTTATCAAAGAACCATTCACCAAAGAAACTTGCCCATTCCGGTGCCGATTTTAGGAAATCCGTCGGCAAATTTTGAGGTAGAAAATGAAAATAAATGGAGAATTGGCTGTCGAAGCGGCTACGAAGTTTTTTGTTTTGATAAACCTTCAGAAAATTTTGTCTGGGAAGGAACATTAGCCGTCGAAGGAATGGGAAAAACCGGTTTTGTGATCGAATGTGACGAACAGGGAACGGCCTATTACATCTCAATTGATTTTGTAAATGGTTTTGTGCAGTTTAGAGCTTGGGGATTTAATGAAAAAGATGTAAAAAATAATTTTGTTTTCGAAAATCTTCAAACCAATCAGTTTGAAATTGTAGACAATAAAGAAATCTATTTTAAGATTATTCGTTACGGAAACTATTATGAACTTTCGATCAACGAAATTGTCAAACTTACTTTACTGGATTACAAATACAGCGAAGGTAAAATTGGTGTTTACGTATGTTCGGCAATTGTTTCTTTAAGCGATTCAAAAATTCATGTGATTCCCGAACCGGAGAACGAATATGCAACCGCAGATCCTAATAAAGCAATTGATGAGTATAATAAAATAGCTCAATAATCAATGTACTTTGACAGATTGTGATGGAGTTACTTAGAATTAGTGTCTATAATGCTTTTTACGCTTTGAATAAAAGTTTCGGTATTGTGGATTTCGCCTTTTATGTAAATGTCATACTCGGTTAATTTAAACTGTTCCAGCATATCTTTTTTAAGATATTTTATCATAGACTCAAGACTTCGGGTATCGTTTTCATTTTGTCTTTTTAATTCACGTTGTTTGCTTTCCAGGTAAGCTAAAGTTCTTTTTAATCTTAGTACATTAATATTGTCCAAACTTAATATTCTTAAAATTTAATAAAAAATAACGATAATCAGGAATAAGATAAAATTCAATATTTTTCCAAAAACGTACCAGTGAATTGAATTTATCTTATTACAAGACTATCGTTTCAGGTAATTACGTAAAAATTGAATTTTTAGTTTTGAAATATAAGGCAAAAAATTAAAAAAATTTGAGTGAATTCAATGTTTTTTTTAGATAACCTTTTGAAAGACTATTGCTTACGGGTGAAAATTGTAAGAAGATTTCACTTCTTTTTTATTTTAAAACTTTTCAAAAAGTAAATAAATTGATTTGATTTTTTGAATTTTAAAGAAAAAAAATAAACAAAAAAGCTGCGTTTTTCCTGAAAAGAAAGACACAGCTTTTTTTTATATTAAATAGTGACAGATTATTTTACGACTGTTGCTTCCAGTTCAACTTTTAAAGTTTCAAAAAGACTTTTTACTTCCAGTAAAGTTGTCGCTTGTTTCATACCATGTTTCGCCACCCAATCCTGAATAAGATTAAAATGTGGCCAAAGTTCATCAGTTGCGGTAGTATAGATATTCAACCGAACAATTCCGCTGCATTCATATCCGGCTTCCGTAATGACCTGCTCCAGATTTTGCAATGCCAGTTTTATTTGCGATTCCATATTTTCGTTGCTGGAGATTCCGTCAGCACTTATCGCCGTTTGTCCCGAAACATATAATGTTCCCTGCGGATTTTTTACTTCAACAGCTTGTACATAACTGCGTTGATTTTGCCATTCCCAAGGATTAAATTCTCTTTTTTCCATTTGTTTTCCTTTTTTAGTTTGTGCCAATACAGGCATCGTAGTTAATATTAGTAATACTAAAAGGCTTGCCGTTTTTTTCACGATTACAGTTTAAAATTGTAATACAAAATTGAGCATAACGGCTGGAAAGTGCTTGTGACATTTTTCACGATTTTGATGTGAGAATTGTCACATCAGGAAGATAAGCGACTTAGCGTTTCGCGCGAAACGCCTAAATACGAAGCAATAAGACTTTTGGGAACTCGCTGCAGGAGCGAAGGATATTGTTTTAATAATTGGTCGTAACGCTCTTTAGAGTTAGAAGTCTGCCAGGAAATAATGCGGCGTTGAGATCCCAGAAAACCAAAAGTGGCTTTCTCTAGAAAAAAGCGTTCCATTTTCTGCAAACCGTTGCATAGGTTTTTATAATCTTCAAACGAGCAGCAAAGTACTTCAGTATCTTCAAGGCATTCTAATGACATTGTAGCTTCAGTTTGGGTAAAAAAGGCGTAGTAATCACTTTCCCACCAATCTTCCATAGCAAAAGAAACAACATGCTGCTTTGCTTTTTCATCAGTGTAAACCAATTTCAAAAGTCCCGAAATGATAAAATAAAAATGCTTTACAGGATCGCCTTCCTGAATAAGAAACTGATACTTCTTGAATTTTTTGGCAGTAAAATGAGAAGACACAAAAGCAAACTCTTCATCTGTAAGAGGAATTATTTTCTCGATATGTTCTCTAAGTTGATTGTGCATAGTAGCATCCAAAGTTATTGAAATTTTAATAGAAGAGAAGCTTTTATTAGCGATCTCAATTTTGCGAGTAGCATAAAAGATAAGAAAATTAAATTTAAGAAGTAGATAACGATTTAATAAAATTAATAACAATTTCTTAAACTTTTGTTTATTAGTGTGTTGATAAATAATGTTTTATAAAGCGATTTTAAGAACATTAGTAACGAATTAATATTTATATTTGAGAATGAATCTGAGTCAAATAATTTAAAATATTTACAAATGGATAAAGCTATAAAACTAAAAGTTCGTAAGGAGTTGGATAGTCAACAACAGTTGAATATTATTAAATTAAAGGGTAGTTTAATCTCTAAAGGTTATACCGAAATTATTCATATCCTGGATCAGGATGATGAATTTCATATCAATTCTTTTGCAACTCCTTCTGAAACTACAAATGAAGTCCAGGAATTTATTAAAGCATTTATCTACAAAGAAAATTTGGCAGATACCATAACAATTTTCAGATAATAAAATATTTATCGCTTATAAAAAAAAAATACATTTTATTAGATCCTTAATTTCTAATCTTAATTCAACTATAGCCCAAGGTTTCAACCTTGGGTTACGTGTTTTTAGAACCCAATTCTCCAAGTCCCAACGGTCGAAATCGTTGCCAACCTTTACAGCTGTATTTTAGCTCAAAATTAATTTGGCAAAAATGTGTTTTTAAGTCACTTATATTATTAATAGCGTTTTTGTTAATTGATTGTTAAAAATGTAATTTCGTTGCGTTATACTTCTTTTTATAAAGATAATCATATCTTTACGTCAGATTTTGGTCTGTTTTCTTTAGAAAAATAAAAGAAAATAGTTAAAAGGGAATCAGGTGCAAATCCTGAGCAGACCCGCTACTGTAAGTTCTATATAAGTCTTTAAACGTTACTAATGCCATTGTTTGCCACGGTGAATGAGAAGGTTGTTTAAAGATGGAACAAGTCAGGAGACCTGCCATAATCACATAGTTTAAGGCTTTCGTGGAATAAAGTCGAACAACAAGAATTGACCTGCTATTGCATAGCGGGATTCTCTCTTTTTGCTTTTTGATTATTACATCCGCGAAGTTTATTTAATTAAATAAGTGATGTATAATACAAAAAAATTACTCTTATTCTTTTTCTTATTTCTTGCTCCATATTTGCTTCATTCGCAAGTATCTAATGACAGTTTACGTGTTTTAAAAGAAGTTATTTTAAAAGGGAAACCGTATCAGGAAGTAATTCCCGTACAAAGTCTTTCAGGAAAATTACTGGAGAATTTAGCGAGCCATAATGTTGCCGATGCATTGAGATATTTTGCAGGAATTCAAATTAAGGATTATGGCGGTCTCGGCGGACTTAAAACGGTCGATGTACGTAATATGGGTACGCATCATGTAGGTGTTTTTTACGATGGTATCCAATTAGGTAACGCACAAAACGGAGTCACGGATCTGGGCAAATATTCCCTGGATGATATGGAATCCCTAACGTTATACAACGGACAAAAAAGTGAAATTTTTCAGTCGGCAAAAGACTTTTCAGCCGCTTCGACCATTTATTTAAGAACAAAACGTCCTGTTTTTGTTGGCGATAAAAAAACAAATTTACTGGTAAGGTTTAAAACGATGTCTATCAATTATTTTGATCCTTCTTTTAGATGGGAACAAAAACTTAGCGATAAAGTCAGCATGAACGTAAGTTCAGAATACATCAAATCAAACGGACAATACAAATTTAGATACAAAAGAAATAATCTCGACGGATCTGTAGCCTACGATACCACTGCCACCAGACATAATAGCGATATAGAAGCTTTACGATTTGAATCCGGTCTTTACGGAAAAATCAATAACGGTTCCTGGGATGCCAAAGTGTATTATTATGATTCTGACAGAGGAGCTCCGGGAGCGATTGTCGAGAATAAATTTTCTGATGGTTTCAGGCAATACGATAAGAATTTTTTCGCACAAGGAACTTTCATTAAAGATTTTACCAAAAGATATAAGTTTCAGGCCAAAGCAAAATATGCTTACGATTACACGCATTATGTAGCGAGAGATACCACCAATATATTAGGCGAAACCGTAACCGAAGGTGCACAATCTGATGATAGTTATTATCAGCAGGAATATTATGTATCGGCAGTCAACATGTACAGTATAGTATCGAATTGGGATGTTTCGCTATCTACAGATTTTCAGTACAATAGACTAAATGCAACGAGAAAAGGAATAAATACTCAGTTTTCTTTTCCGCAACGTTATACAGCATTATTTTCTTTGGCAAGTTCGTACCGATATGGTGGTTTTAAAGCTTTGGGAAGCGTTGTGGGAACTTATGTTCAGGAAGAAGTGCGCTACAATGCAAAAGCTCCGGATAAAAAAGAATTTACGCCTGCTTTATTTTTAGGTTACACACCTTTTAAGGAGTACGATTTTAATGTGAGAGCATTTGCAAAACGTATTTTCAGAATGCCCACTTTTAATGATTTGTATTATACAATGGTTGGTTCGAGTACGTTGAGACCTGAATATATGAACCAGTACGATATTGGTTTTACTTATAATGTACTTGTAAATAAAGGATTCTTTGATAAAATATCTTTTCAGGTTGATGGCTATTACACCAATACCAAAGACAAAATAGTAGCAGCGCCTACAGGAAATTTATTCCGATGGATGATGACCAATATGGGGCAGGTAAAAGGACAAGGAATAGAATCTGTCGTGAATATGGGCATGCACATTGGCAAAGTAAACTTAACCACAAATCTTACTTATACCTTTTCTGAAAACAGGGATTACACCAAATTTGGCGGTCTGGAATTATCATCTTACGGAGACCAAATTCCTTACACACCTTGGCACAGCGGATCCGGAATATTAAATGCCGAATACGAAACATGGAACTTCAATTACAGTTTTGTATACGTAGGAAAACGATACAATGGCAATGTTAATAATATAAAAGTCAACGAAGTTCAGCCTTGGTATACACACGATTTGGCAGTGCAGAAATCTTTTGCATTTCAGCACTATAAAATGAAAGGCGCAATAGAACTTAACAATGTTTTCGATCAGCAATATGAGGTAATTTACAATTATCCTATGCCGGGTCGTACAATGAAATTTATAATAAGTATCGAGCTATGAAAAAGATCACAACAAAATTAGTCCTCGGTTTATTGATAACCCTTGCTTTTGTTTCCTGTAGGGAAGAAGAAACGATTTTTCCGTCTTCGGATAAAAGTGTAGCCGCGCCAAGAAGCGACGGTAAAATAGAGGGATTTTATCTTCTTAATGAAGGTAATATGGGAATGAACAGAGCCAGTATTGATGTATTCAATTACAGGACAGGAAATTATACCACCGATATTTATTCAGAACGAAACCCGACAGTTGTAAAAGAACTGGGTGATGTTGGAAACGATATTCAAATCTACGGTAACAAGGTTTATGCGGTAATCAATGTTTCGAACAAAGTAGAAGTTATTGATAAATGGACGGCAAAACGCATCAAAAAAATAGACATTCCCAATTGTCGATATGTGGCTTTCTATAAAGATAAAGCCTATGTAAGTTCTTATGCAGGTCCTGTTGCCATTGATCCCAATGCCGAAATAGGTTTTGTGGCAGAAATCGATACAACATCATTAGAAATAAAAAGAAAAGTAAATGTGGGTTATCAGCCCGAACAAATGGTAGTACATAACGGGAAACTTTACGTTGCCAATTCCGGAGGTTACAGGGTTCCCAATTACGACAGAACTGTATCTGTAATCGATCTTGAAACTTTTACCGAAATAAAAAAGATAGATGTTGGCATTAATCTTTATAGTATGGAAATCGACAGCAGGGGAGATATTTATGTGAGTTCCAGAGGAGATTATTACAACACGCCTTCGAATCTTTTTGTGATAGATACTAAAACAGATGAGAAAAAAATGCAGCTCGATATGCCGGTTTTAGGAATGTGTCTCGTTGACGATTTGCTCTATTACTATAGTGTATCATGGAGTTACCTCACCAATAGTAATAAAGTGACCTACGGAATATTAGATACAAAAACGAAGAAAGTAATAAGCGATAAGATTATTACAGACGGTACCGAGAAACAAATTATGATTCCGTACGGACTTCAGATAAATCCTGAAACCAAGGAAATTTATATTACCGATGCACAAAATTATGTGGTAACAGGCTACATCTATTGCTTTACGCCGGAAGGCAAACTAAAATGGAAAACTACAGCCGGGAATATTCCTGCACATATTGCTTTTATAACTAAAAATTAAAATGAAAAAAATGTATCACAACTTTTTAAAACATTTTCGATTCGCAGTGCTTGTATTAGTAGCACTAACACTTACCAATTGTTCTGATAGTGGTTCGAATGACGATGATAATGGAGGAGAAACTATTGTTGAAAATGAATATAGTGTACAACGGTCTAAAATAGTAGCAGTTACAGCACATAATGGACTAAGTACAGAGGCTAAATTTACATGGAGCGTGACAAAGGGACCATCTGAAAATTATGCATTTTCTGATGTTACAGCCAAAGAAACTTTATTTGCAGCGACCGAAGTTGGCGTTTACGAACTTACGTTACTGATCAACGATCAGGGAATGATGCAAACGCAAAAAGTAAAGGTAAATGTAACCAAAGAAACAAAGGAATATAAAACTTTTATCGACAAAGTATTTGAGTTTAAACCGGCACCGGGACAGTTTATAAATGATTTACCGGCAGCCAATGACGGAGAAACGACCGAAAGAATTTTGGCCAGAGCCAATACATACCTCGCCAAGAAAAACGGAGATCTTATTTCGCTTGGAGCATTTGGTGGTTACATCGTTTTTGGATTTGACCATACCATTGTAAACATAAAAGGGAAACGTGATTTTAGGGTTTTAGGTAATGCATTTTGGGCAGATGCCAATCCTAATCCTGATACTTCAATGCGCGGAGGCAGTAGTGAAGCGGGCGTTATTATGGTTTCTTACGATAAAAATAAAAACGGACTTCCGGATGATGAATGGTACGAAATAGAAGGTGCAGGACACAACATGGAAAAAACGATTCATAATTATGAAATTACTTATTACAGACCAGATCCCAACAAAGTACCTGTTCCCGGAGGCGGAACCGGAACTGTACTTTTTACTGATATGGAATACATCTACTGGAAAGACAATCAGGGTAAGGATGGTTATCTGGCACAAAACAACGCCTACAATCACTCATTAGATTACTGGCCAAAATGGCTTAAAGATCAGCCAAGCCTCACTTTTAAAGGAACAAGATTACCGGACAATGCGGTTGATGAAAGCGGAACAGGAAGTTATTTTGTTCAGTACGCATTTCTTTACGGATATGCAGATAACGCACCCAACAACGACGATGATTCGGCTATTGATATTGATTGGGCAATTGATAAAAACGGAAACAAAATTCACCTTCCGGGAGTAGATTTTGTAAAAGTTTACAATGGTCTCAATCAGCAGGCGGGATGGTTAGGGGAAACTTCTACCGAAATAATGGGAGCAACAGATTTGCACCTTTTGGGAGAAAATATTCCTACCCGAAAGTAGATAAATCAGAATGTTAAATTAAAATTATAATACCAAAAACCATGAAAAAAAAACTTACCCATTTATTATTAATTGCCATTGCAGCCATCTTTACAAGCTGTAGCAGCAACAATGATGATGAGAAAACTGAAGAAAAGATCGCAGTTACACTTCAGGAAAAATACGAAACATCGACATTTAGCGTCCTTAATATTCCGGCTTCTGCCGAAGTTGCAAGTCCTGTTTACGAATGGATTTTGACAAAAAATCCGGTGAACCAAAAGACAGATTCTATTGTTGGAAACACAAAAGACTTACGTTTTGTTGCTATTTACGCGGGAGCTTATGAACTGACTTTAAACGTTACTTCAGGAGACAAAAAAGGCAGTAAAAAAACAATAGTAAACGTAACGAACGAGACCAAAAATTACAACCCATACATTACAAGTATTTTTGATTTTGATCCGGCACCGGGAATGTTTGCCAATGATTTATACAAAGACGGATTTAAAAAAGAAGATGTAGTGCGAACCGCATTGGGCAGAATCAATGAAACCAATGTTGGATACCAACTGGACTTAGGAGGTTTTGGAGGTTCTATCATTGTAGGTTTCGATCACACTGTTGTGAATGTTCCGGGACAAAGCGATTTTAAATTATACGGAGGAGATTTAACCGATCAGGCTAATCCGCCGGCACCGGGAATAGTATATGTCGCTTATGATAAAAACGGAAACGGAAAACCTGATGAAGACGAATGGTATGAAATCATAGGAAGTCAGCACACAAAAGCAAACACCATAAAGAATTTTAAAATCACCTATCATAAAAAAGCTGCAGGAACACCTGTAGTAGTAGGCGGACCTAATGATATGTTTTCAGATCGTGAGCACATCTTTTGTGAAAATAATTCACCGGAATCCTACTATTTGCCAAGATCAAAGAGTAAAAAGGAATATTATCCTTTATGGGCAACTCAAACTGCTGTTACTTACGAAGGTACAAAACTGAATGTAGATTTTGTTACCGCACGTCCGGGGCAAACTACATTGTGGAATTTTACACCTCCACAATGGGGATATGCAAATGCAGTAGATTCAAATATTGATATCGACTGGGCTGTAGATAAAAACGGGAATAAAGCCAATTTGCCGGGAATTAATTTTATAAAAGTAGTTAACTGTGTGAGCGAACCAATGGGACTTTGCCATCAGCAATCTTCTATGGCTACTAAGTTTGCAGGAGCCGGAGATCTTCATTTATTAAAAAAATACAACTTAAAAAAAGTAAAATAATAAGAATATGAAAAAGTATTTAAAACATAGTTTATTTCTGGCGGCTATTGGCACTTTTTACTGCTGCAGCAATGACGATTCAAAACAAGAAAACCCTGATACGCAACCCGTAAAAGAAGCTACTCTTTCATTAAAATTAGCCTCAGATTTTACAGTAAGCAGATATAATGCAGTAACGGTAGAGCCGGAAGTACTTATTGAATACGGTGATGCTGAACTTGCAAAATACAAATGGACAGTAAAAGTAAGCGGAGCAAACGGAGCGGTAAAAGATTCTGTTATTGGAGACACTAAGACTTTACAGTTTATAGCGCCCAAAGCGGCTAATTATGCTGTAGATCTAACGGTTACATTGGGTAAATTGGTAAAACAAGCTACTACAAAAGTTACAGTTTCAGAAACTGGTAAAACCTACACTTCAAAAGCATTATCACTTATTGATTATTTACCTGCTCCGGCCTTTAATTTTGATAGTTTTTCCTTTGCAACCAAAACAGAAGCTCTTGAAAGAGTTCAGTCAGATCTTATAGAAGGAAACGCTGTTCCGTTAGGAACTTTTGGAGGATTTATCATTACAGCATTTGATCATACAGTAATAAACGCGTATGGTAAACGTGATTTTACGGTTCTAATGAATGAAAGTAGCGGTAGCACCAAATTTTCTCCTGCGAGCATATATGTTGCTTATGATGCAAATAAAAATAGCATTGCAGATGAAAACGAATGGTACGAAATCGCCGGTAGTGAATATCATAAATCGACTACAGTAAAGAATTATGAAATTACATACCACAAACCAGATGCGGCTAAAGCAGCCGTTCCAGGTACAAAAGACTGGCAGTTTGATAAAGAATATATTAAATGGACCGATAATAAAAATACATCCGCTTTTATTACCAGAACAAAAAAATGGAGACGCTATAATTATTATCCACAATGGATGGGAGAATCTTATACCCTAAAAGGAACAAAAGTGTATTTGCCGGTAAAAGATGTAAGCGACGGAGACGGAACAACCTATAACATAGGAACTTTTGAGTGGGGTTACGGAGGTATCAAAGATCCATCAATAGATATTAGCTGGGCTGTAGATAATAACGGAAAAAAAGTTCATTTGCCGGGAATCGATTTTGTTAAAGTATATGTTTCTTCATATGCAGAAGCAGGTGCTACAGACTTGGTAACCAACTTCTTTACCCAAGCCGAAGATTTGAATTTTCCTAAAGCAAATAAGTAAGAACCACCCTTATTTAAAATTAACTAAAGACGAATATTAACCCTAAATTTTATAAATTATGAAAAAAGTACTTTATTTTTTATCAGTAGGTCTACTCTTAGGACTCTCATCCTGTAACAATGATGATGCGCCTTTAAGCAACGAAAATGCAAGTGCAGTAGCGAGAAACGCCAGTGGTATAACAAAAAGAACAGTAACAGATCCTGCAATTGGAACCACATCTACGCTTAATTTAACCAGTGCATTATTAACCAGCGGCATCACAACAACCGGCGGTAAATACTGGGAAAACACTTACGTGTCTAACACGAATTTAAATGTTGACATTTTTACATTTTCGCATACCGCTACCTCTTCAGGTTATAATTATTGGGATGGTTTTATCGTTTCAAATGTAAATGACATTACTGATTACGGTTCAGGTTCAGGTCCTGGAGGATCTGACGGATGGGTGCCTCATCAATGGGGAACTATGGCCGGAAGCGGTTTTGGTACTTCTTCTACAATTGCAGCGGGAACTCCGGGAACAACTGGAGATCCTTATATTGTGGCATATTGGTCAAGCTATTTAGATCCTAAAAATCCACAAGGAACTACTTTTAGTGAAAGCAGTTTTTCTAACTGGATTAAAATTGGAAACACAGGATTATATAAAGTCGAAGGATTAAAAATAAACATGCACCCATGGCCGTATTACGGTTGTTTGTACGGAGATGGATTTGCAAGAGCATTCACTTCGGGTGATTCTTTCAAATTATTAATTTATGGAGTAAACGAAGACGGAACAATTACAAATCCTATAGTACACACATTAGCCAACCATACAGGATCTTCTTTGGTAATGCCTACAGGGTGGATAAACGTAAATGCAAGTAATCTTCAGGATTTAGGAGAGGTAAAATACCTTGTTTTCCAAATGACTTCTACAGATTCAGATTTAGTGTACGGAATGAATACTGCAGCTTATTTCTGCTTAGACAAACTTTCTGTAAAACGTGTAGATTAAATGTATTAATCTCATAATGGATAAAAGCTGCAAGAAACCCTTGCAGCTTTTTTTATGCATTTACTTTACTTGATATTTTTTTTATAAAGATTCTAAAAAGGAGATATATTCTCCCGCAATCTTTTCAATTTTTTCCTGATTTGGATGATGTTCTGCGCCATAAAAAGCAAACAAGGGTTTATAATCAGCTTTTATATAATTAAAAGTGACCTCAAAAGGACTGGTTAGTTGTTCCAATGTATATTTGTATCTTCCGGTTTCGCTGTAATCTTCTTTGTTGATACCGGCAGAAATCGCAAGCGCAATTTTTTTGCCTTCAAGTTTATAACCACTTTTACTGCCATAAGCCCATCCGTGCGTTAATACTTCATCCAGCCATTTTTTGAGTAATGGCGGACAATTGAACCAGTAAAACGGAAACTGAAATACAATTGTATCATGCTCTTCTATTAATTGCTGTTCCTTTTCAACATCAATCTTTTCGTCCGGATATAATTGGTATAAATCATGCAAAGTATATTGGTTAGAATATTTTTTTAATTCTTCAATCCATCTTTTATTGATTAAAGAATTTTCAAGAGTGGGATGTATTATAATTATGAGAGTTTTCATTAAATAAGTATTAAAAATTGCAATTGCAAAGATCAAACTCATTCATAAATACGACAATAAGGGGCGAATTAATCATATAGTGATAAATTAATCCCCATGAATTTTAGATACAAAAACGGCATTTGTCTGTACTTTTGTATTTCTAAAAGAAACGAATATGTATCAGCGAAAAATACCAATCGATTATAATTGCGGACTTAATGTAGCAATGGAAGTAGTGGGTTCTAAATGGAAATTTTGTTTACTCGATGAAATTTCAAAAGGAATAAAACGTCCTAAAGACCTTATCAATGCTGTAAATGGTATTACAAAACGCGTATTGCAAAACCAATTGAAGGAACTTGAATTTCATGGGCTTTTAGAAAAAACAATCTATAATGAAATCCCTTTAAAGGTAGAATATTTTCTAACCGAATCAGGAGAATCCTTAATGCCCTTAATTGTGGCAATTGATAAATGGGGATTAGCATTTGCACCCCAATTAAAAAATATACTAGAAAATCAAATTCTTGAGACTGAAGAACGGTAATATATAAAAGTCCGCCATGACTATCCTAACAGGTTTTTAAAACCTGTTAGGTATCTATTCAGCATCAATATCCTTAAGATAGTAGCTTTATTATAGATGCATTTTATTATTCCTTTTAATTTTAAAAAATAATCAGAATAACTAACAGGTTTTCAAAACCTGTTAAGATAACACAAAGCGAAACTTTAGAATTTAAATCATCTTGAAAATTCTTATATTTAATGTTTTAAATTTTAGTATTAAAAAGCAAACATCTTGACAACAACAGAATTTTTTACCCGACTCGTAATAGCTTTATTCGCAGGACTCATTATAGGTTTTGAGAGACAATGGCATCATAAAGAAACAGGTTTAAAAACCAATATGCTCGTAGCTACAGGAGCTGCCGCTTTTGTATTATTATCTATAAAAGTAGCGGCAACAGCACCCAATATCGATGTAACCCGTATTACCGCTCAGGTAGTTATGGGAGTTGGATTTCTGGGAGCAGGAGTTATTTTTAGAGAAGGCCCCAATGTACACGGACTAAATTCTGCGGCCACAATATGGTGCAGTGCTGCCATTGGCTGTATCGCCGCTTCAGGTTATTTTGCCGAAGCTTTGATTTGTACGGCATTAGTAACTATTGTGAATACAGTTCTGGAGCCTATAGATAAGTGGATGAGGAATAGGAAGTAAGTAGAGAATAGAATAAAGAGGAAAGAGCAAAGAGGAAAGAGCAAAGAGCAAAGAGGAAAGAGAATAGAGTAAAGAATAAAGACAGCGATTAAAAAGTAAAAATCTGCTAAATCTGCCAAATCTGCGAGAAAATTATTTTTATATAGCGATTAAATCATTTCATTAAAGCTCTCTAAAAAGCCTCTCCAATTCTAAAATAAAGTCCCCAGTCGCCTTTACCAACAGCGGCGTCCAATCCTATGTTGAATTTTTCGTTTTTAAAAGCCCTGTAGCGATAACCTACGCCGGCTCCGGGATATAATTTCCAGTTAAAACTTTCTGTATCTGAACCATAAATAGTGGCAACCCCTGCAAATCCTACAAGTCCCATTCTTTTATTAAAATTATAGCGATACTCAGCCTGTAGATCCATCAATCCATCGCCGCGATATTTCCCTTCAGAATATCCTCTGATATCTTCACTACCAATCGTTTGCTGTTGTTCGAAGGCAATATTTCCCAATCCAAACTTACCCGCAAATCGTGCTGCCAAAACATCAGTTCCACCTCGCATAGGAAAATATTGATTGTACTCTGAAAGAATTTTGTTAGCGCTAACATCATTCCCAAACCACTCAGGATAATCGAGCCATCGCAATTTTATTTTTTTTCCTTTAGTAGGATAATAAATAGCATCTCTTGTATCGTATAGCATAATCAGCTGTAAACCATTTGTATGCGTGACAGAAGAAGGTTCAATATCATCTTCGTATTTTGTGTCATAATGCGCATAAGCATATCCAAATCCCGCATAAAAAGATTTGAATAGTTTACGCTGAATCGTAAAACTTGCCATTGTTGTTTTAGTTCCGTAGTTGTAAAAATCAGGCACATCGATATCATCTACATAAAACTGTGCATTTTGATTGCCCGTTGCTGCGAAAAATTGCAAACGCCAGGAATCTTCTTTAAAAAAGAATTTGTTAAACGTGGCTATAAAATAGGATTTGTTGGTCGTGTAAACCGCAGATATACCTGATAAAGATTTAGGCGAAATAGTATCGGTTTTATTCAATTTGTACATCATCATTGGGATAGCGCCAAACATAAAATCCATTGTCCTATTGTAGTTAAGATAAGGCATTACATTAAAATCAATATTTTTTTCTGGTTTCTTAGAGGCTGTAGTATCAGTAGATTTTGTCTGACTCCAAATACCAGAAGACCATAAGAAGATGATTAGGAAAGGTAAGATTTTCTGCATTTTAAATTTACTTTTAAGTTAATCTTATAAAAAGTGTTTGTATTCTAAAGCGCATGAAGTGAAGTGATTATAAAAAACAGAACAACCACTTTTTACCCTTCATAAAAACTTAAAGATAAATATTTTTTTTTAAAGTTGTAAGAAAAGGTGAGGTCTATATTCTAAAAAAAGGCTGTATTTTTAATTTTACTATTTTTCAAAAGAATCAATTTTTGTACTTGTTTTTTTGTTTTGAAAAGCATTTCTTAATAATGTATGATGAAACTTTCATCCCAAAATACAGGATATTTCAAATAAAATCAAAGCATTTTTAAACGCATAACAAATTGATATTAGTATTGTTATGCCTTATTTTACTGAGTTTTTTTGTCTTTTACAATTGCTTTCGCGGCGTATTAATCTAAAATATTTTAAAAAATAAATTTAAACTCTACTAATTACATAGAATTTATCTATATATTTGCAGAGTAGAAAAAATCTACATGAACTTATCCAGAAAGACTGAGGGAGTAGGCCCGATGATGTCTTAGCAACCTGTTGCCAAATAAGGTGCTAAATCCTTCCGCCAACGCGGACAGATAAGATAGATTTCATTAGTAAATCTGCATAAGATCATTAGTATTAAATCATTTATTTTTTAGAATGAAAACTGAACAAATATTACCTGCCTGTCCGGAACAATGTAACTTATTTTCAAAAATAGAAAACCACCTTTTGGTTTTCCGAATGCACTACACGTAACTTTTTTTAGATCCCATATCTTTTTTATCCATACAATAACAGACCATCTTAATACTGGTTCTGGAATTTCTATGTCCAATTTTTAAAAACAACCCAATGAAAAAAATAGTAATATTTCTGGCTTTATGCCTTTGCGCAACAACAGCTCAGGCACAAGAGGCAAACGTGCAGCTAAAAGGAACAGTTGTCGATACTGTGGCTCAATATGTTTACCTGCAAAAGTTTCACAACAAGATGTTTACCACAATAGATTCGGTAAAAGTTATAGACGGAAAATTCAGTTTTAAAACGAAAGTTAAACTTCCCGAATTGTACGGATTAAGCGTAAACACGGCTGATAGTCCATTATATATTTTCCTTGAAAAATCGCCTATTACAGTAAAATTAAGTCCCGTTAAATATTACAGCACATCGGTTGTAGAAGGTTCTGCGTCTCAGGATTTATTTAATAATTACAGAAAAACGGAGAATGTTGATATAAGTAAATTTATCACAGAACATCCTGGTTCTCTGGTTTCTGCATATGTGTTGTACCGAAATTGGTCGTATAGACTGAGTCCGGAAGAAATCACAAAAAACATTTCGCTTCTGGATAAAAGTCAGCAAAATTCCACTTACGTGAAAGAACTTCAGGAACTTGTAAAAGTGCTTAACGGATTACAGGTCGGAAAAAAAGCACCCGATTTTGTGTCTCAGGATCCAGAAGGAAAATCCATTCGTTTTTCAGAAAATCTTAAAGGATATACATTGGTAGATTTCTGGGCTTCATGGTGTGGACCTTGCCGAAGAGAAAACCCAAATATTGTAGCCGCTTACAAAGAATATCATGACAAAGGTTTTAATATCATCGGAATTTCATTAGACAAAAAGAAAGAAAACTGGGTAAAAGGAATTCAGGACGATCACTTAGACTGGCTGCATGTTTCTGATTTATTATTCTGGAATAGTGCCATTGCTAAATTGTACGGCGTAAGAGCCATTCCTGCTAATTATTTAGTCGATTCAAAAGGAATTATTGTCGCAAGAAATCTTCACGGAGACGAACTGCAAACTACGCTTAAATCGCTTTTGAATAAATAGTTAGGAATGCAATAAGCAGTAAAGAAGTTAATTTAAAAATGAAATGGAAATGAATGTTATTGAGAAAACGAAACCAAGTCAGTTAGAGCGTTATTTTTCTAAGTTTAGAGGAAATACAATAGGAGTAAACCACACTTTCGAGTCGGCATATGGCACTCAAAGCTTATTATATGCAGACTGGGTAGCCAGCGGAAGATTATATCTGCCCATTGAAGATATTATGCTCAATAAAATAGGCCCAATGATTGCCAATACGCACTCTTTCTCCAGCGAAACGGGTAAAACGTCGACTTATGCCTACAATCATGCCAGACAATTAATCAAAAAGCATGTTAATGCTAATGAATCTGATGTTTTGGTGACCACCGGAACCGGAATGACAGCCGCGTTATCAAAACTACAGCGTTTTATAGGATTGCGTAATGCGCATAACAGAGTAAATACTAAATTGGATCAAGCTGATAAACCTGTCGTTTTTATCACCCATATGGAGCATCACTCGAATCAGGTTTCGTGGTATGAAACAAATGCCGATGTTGTGGTTGTACCTCCGGACGAGAATAATTTGACCGATCCTAAAATACTGGCTGAACTACTTAAAAAATATGCCGACAGAACGCTGAAAATTGGTTCGTTTACAGCTGCTTCAAATGTTACGGGAATTATTACACCTTATCATGAACTGGCGAAAGTGATGCATGAGAACAACGGATTCTGCTTTGTCGATTTTGCCGCTGCAGCACCGTATGTGCAAATCGATATGCACCCAAAAGATCCCAAAGAACAATTGGACGCTATCTTTTTTTCTCCCCATAAATTCTTAGGCGGTCCCGGAACCTGTGGTGTTTTGGTTTTTAATGAAAAGCTGTATAAAAGTGACGTTCCTGATAATCCCGGAGGAGGAAATGTAAAGATCACCAACCCTTGGGGAATATATCATTACAGCGATTCGATAGAAGTCAAGGAAGATGGCGGAACTCCGGGTTTTCTGCAAGTCATGAGAACTGCTTTGGCCTTGAAACTAAAAGATCAAATGGCCATCGAAAACATAAAAAACAGAGAAAAAGAATTGCTTAATCTCTGTTACAGCGAGTTTCAAAAGATTCCTGGTTTGTCTATTCTGGGAGATTTAAAAACAGAAAGAATAGGTTGTGTTTCCTTTTTAATAGAAGACATTCACTATAATTTAATCGTACGACTTTTAAATGATCGTTTTGGCGTTCAGGTTCGTGGTGGCTGGTCCTGCGCAAGTACATATGCCCATTATTTATTCAATATCAATGAGGCACAATCCAACAAGATAACCGAAGATCTTCTTCAGAAAAACCAAACCAATAAACCGGGATGGGTGCGTTTGTCTTTGCATCCCATCATGACCAATGAGGAAGTTTTATTTATATCTGATGCCATTCAGCAAGTAGTTTTACACCATAAAGTGTGGCAAAAAGACTATCAGTACAATACGTCGACTAATGAATATGAAAGTATTATAAAAGAAGAAACGATAGAAAACGAGGTAAAAGAATGGTTTTGGCTGGAGTAAATTTTCTATGATAAAAGTAAAACTTTTTTTTAGGAGCTAATCTCGCACCCGAGCCTGAAAGTGCGAACTGGCGAAGCAATCCGTTACAAACGAAGTTTACTGAAATCCGAAATAAAATAAAAAGTAAGTGAAGTAGTCGTTTGGGCCTACCGATAACTATCGGTCAATTTCATTAAGCTAAGGAAAATTCAATGGAACAATTTGTTAAGGACAATATCTTATCGCTTTGCTTTTGTTCCATCGGAACATTTCATTGGTAGCCCAATAAATACGGCATTTTTTCACGTTCCGTAGGAACGTTTGATTCTATAAATAATAATTGGTAAAAACATATACAGATTACAGATACAATTTCTCAAACGTCCCAATGGGACGATGTTTCTCACGATGTATTTTTTCTACCGATGAGGTGTTCCGATGGAACACAATCGATAATCTTTGTCCATCTGCTGGTGTTATATACTTCGTATGTTCGCTATCGCTCGGGTCTCCCTTCGTTCGAGATGACAAACGTTGCGATAGCTCCAGTGGAGCGTAATATTTATAGCCAATCAGAATGTAGTTTTCAATAGCTCCAGCGGAGCGACATATTATAGAATATATCTTAAATCTGTTGGGATAAACTTCTAAGTAATCCAACCCAAGCAATCTTTAAAAAATATAGTTACATCAAAAAACAATCAAAATGAATAATATAATAGGATTTCATCATTTTGCGATCAAGGCACAGGATTTTGAAGGAACCGTACAATTTTACAAAACCCTTAATTTTGAAGTGGTACACGATTGGAGTTTGCCCGAATTTAATTTAGAAAAGTGTGTAATCCTAAAGAACAAAGCATTTGATTCTTACATAGAAATATGCGACAGTAATGCCAGTTTTCCTACGCAGGGCCGTAAAAGAAAGCAAGGAGATCCGTATGTCGAAAATTCACTTTTACATATTTGTTTTACTGTTTTGGATGCCAAAAAAGCGTATGATGAAGCAATCAAAAATGGCGCAAAACCATTATCGGCAAAAGAAACTTTAGAACTTAAAAATAATAGAAAAGCCGTAACCGTCAGTAATAGTCTGGTTTATAGCCCGAATGGAGAGGTAATTGAATTTTTGGAATCGGTGGTATTTTAAAACACGAATTTCATGAATTAGCATTAATTAAAGCAAACACGAATTTCACGAATTAACACTAATTGGTTTGTGGAAATGATTTCACAAATTGAGTTTAGACATAATTATAAAAAGCAAACACGAATTTCACGAATTAGCACGAATTGGTTTGTGTAATAATTTCACAAACAAGTTTTAAGCATTTAGAATTAGTGTCAATTAGTGAAATTAGTGTTCAATTTTTTGAATTCCCAGTCCTGCGTTTATGCATAATTATAAAAAGCAAACACGAATTTCACAAATTAGCACGAATTGGTTTGTGTAATAATTTCACAAACAAGTTTAAGCATTTAGAATTAGTGTCAATTAGTGAAATTAGTGTTCAAGTTTTTTGATTAAAACAAATTGCGTTGTGTAAACTTTACAAGGCATTTAAAATTAGTGTCAATTCGTGAAATTCGTGTTTAATTTAAATAAAACTTATTTTTTGATAAATTTAAAGTTTTGAACTTTGTTTCCTGCGGTTGAAACTTTTATCATATAAACTCCCTTAGCCATATGATTTACAGGTATTTCAGAACTGATCATATCTTCGGCAACAGTAGTCGTTTTCCAAATTTCTTTACCCACTAAATCGTACATAGAAATTGCAACAGGACCATTAATGGTATGATCAAATTTTATTTGGAATGTATTCGTTGCCGGATTAGGAAAAACATAATTCGTCGAAGCATTTCCCCAGTTGTAATTAGGCGTACTTAAAACCGGTCCCTGATAAATCGCATACAAAGCAGCATCGGCCTGAGGAAGCTGAACGCTTAATGTACCTTGTGTAGAACTTATTGTACCGGAGTATAACTCTTTTACGGTATAATTTCCGGAACCTAAGCCTAAACGACTTAAACTAACATTGTTGGTAGTTCCCGTATTACTATAATTAAACACAGCAACATAAGTCACATTATTATGGGTCGCCGAAAAAACATTTGCAGCGTTGTAACCCGTATTTCCGTCAGCGGGAAGAAAGTGCATGTCAGCACGGGCAACATTCATAACATCATTATTTTGTAAAAGCAGCTGCGATCTGGTTTTCCACGGACCTGTAGCAGAAAAGTCATCACCGCTTGTAATAGTGCCTGTTACGACACTGCTTAAAAGCCTGGCACGATTTTCTCCAATACTTGCACTACCAAATACCACATGGTCAGCATCTAAATAATCATAGATTTTGTTTTGCCACCAGCCATAAGTCGTACTGTTAAGCGTATAATCGGTATCGCCTATGCTAGTGTAGGCATCGCAGGCAATACGGCGAACATGCACAAACGGACCCGTTGCCAAATTTGGCGATATTGCCGCCTGAACAAGCATTTTTCCGTCAATTTCATCAACTAAAAATTTCATTCCTTCCTGATACGCTTCCATACCCGTGTGCAGCTGATTATTAGCAAAACCATCAGCTTCGATACTGGCGTGAGTCAAAAAGTCGATTTTTATCATTTCAAATCCGGCTGCTTTAAAGCGATTCATAAAATAATGTATTCTCGCTTTGGTTCCCGGACTTGTAGGATCCATGGCATAAGCGCCATCTAACTCAAGCGGACTCCCGTTGACCATTGTCCAACATTGGTTGTAGGTGTACGAACTTCCTTCTACAGGACGATTGTACTTGCCCCAGTCTACAAACGGAGCCCAATAAATACCGGCTTTAAATCCTTTGTTTTTCGCATAAGTAACAAATTGTGCCAGTTCAGCATCCGACATATTATCCCAATACGAATCAAGATCGATAAATAGTGTATTGTCTTCGGTTTTGAAAGCCGGACAATCATCATGAAAAAAGTCTACAACAGCCTTTGCTTTAGTTAGATTAATATTCGACTGTATTGCGCCCCAACTGTTCCAACCAATAGGTTTTGGAGCCGTCCAGTCAAAAATATATTTAGGCTGAAGAGCAGCATTCGCCTGAGCAAATTCCTCAAGACCCGTGCGCCAGTCATCAGTAGCATTTAGTAAAACTTTTGGCGAAGCACAACTTGTTTGGCCCACATTTACCCAGCCATGTCCACGTTGATCTCTTGTAATATCATTTTTTGTCCATCCTGCAATCACCGAAACATAAGCAGATGATGCACCGCCGCCACTTACGGTAATACCGGTTTTCCATTTGGTATGTTCAACAGATCCAATAACCAAACCTTTACGATTCGTATTATTGTAAATATTGGTCACCTCAGAAGCGGTAAAATCGGCAGAGTTAAGCGCGTAGGCATTGTAACGAATCCAGGCATCATTGTCATAAGGAACAAATAAAGCCCTGGTGTCGCCGCTGCCAAAATTTGGTGTTACCTGATAACTGGTTAATGGCGACATTTTATAAGAGTTAGAACCGTTTCCGGTAAGGATAACTTGTACGGCAACATAATTTTTATTGTTGTAAGCATAAAAAACCTGCTGCATTCCCAAAGTATAATTACCGCTTAAAGTAAAAATATGCTTGGTTCCGCTGCCAATATTATCCGTAAATGTTTCTGAGGTATAAGTTGCCGTAGCATAATTACCACTCAAATATTGTTGATCGCTAAAAGCATAAGCTGATGCATTGGTAATTACAGTCGCTCCATTAAATTTTACATTGTAGGTTTTGGTGCCTAAATTATAAACGATGCTATTGTTTGTACCAAAGGAAATTGTTTGTGTAGAAGAAGAACCAATTGGCGTTAAAACAAACTTGTCTAAGTTAGGCGCCCATGAACTGGTATTATCCCAAAGCAGAGTAGTGGTACCGCTGTTGAGGTATATACTTAGGTTTTTTGAAGCTGCAATGCTCCATCCGCCACTTGGTTCACACGGAATCGCAATAGTGGTGGCAGAACCTGCAGTTAACCTAATTATTCGAGGATCGCCTGTGCAGTAAAACAATTGTAGATTGTACCAGCCTGTCGCGGCTACATTTACATTGACAGAAACACTACTGTTACCACCTAAATTACCGACTATTTTTCCTGAGCAGGAATCACAATTTTGTATGTCGGCATTATTGGTGCGCGTGCCGTTTTCGAATTCATACGTTTGAGCTGAACTTACGATTGCGGTCAAAAATAACAGCATTGTAAGAAGCTTTTTGAATGATGATTTTTGTTTTGTAATTTTTTCTTGCATAATAATATATTAAAATTAGTTAAAATGCAGTACTATACTATACTGTGCTACAATGATATGAAAAATATTAATATAATGTTAAAAAATAAGTGATATAATTATTTTGCGTTGCCTAATTTGTGGTTTACGTATTATGGATGCTATTATTTTGGTAAAAAAAGAATTATGATTTTAATATTCAGCATGGCTTGGTGCATAGGAAAAAAGTAAAGTTTTAGGAATAAGATAACAATTGGAAATTAAAACTTCGGTAGCCAAAAAATACGTTTGGGGACTAAATAATGCTTGTACAGTGGTATTTTTAAAACCCCGAAAAGATTATTTGAGCACTTTTACCGGAATAATTGCTTAATAAATATCTTATGAATGTACCTCCAACTATTATAGCAGCAACCAATTTTTCGGCTATAGCCAATAATGCAGTTACTTATGCTGCGGGACTTGCGAAAAGTGCCAATGCGAGACTTATTCTCTTCAATTCTTTTCAGTTAGGTATTCACAGTGCTAATTCTCATATTAGTGCAGAAGCCATGCAAAAACAGTTAGACAAGGCTTCTGAAAGGCTGCAAACTTTGGGTAAAGAAATTGCCAGTCTCTTTAATATCGAAGTAAGCTGCTTTTGCAGTTATTCATTTTTAGAAGAAGAACTTTCGTCCTTAATAGAGATTAATAAGGCAGAACTTGTAGTGATGGGAATGGCGGAACGCTCTTTCGAACAGGAACTTATGGGCAATTCGACAACATCGGTAATCAAGAATTTAAACACGCCTGTGTTAGCTGTTCCTTTCAATGCCCGCTTTCAAAATATTAAAAAAATATTGTATGCCTGCGATACTTTAAGCTTTTCGTCTATCAAAAGATTCAGCTGGTTAAGAAGCATTGTGGGAAATCTGGGTGCAGAGGTAGAATTTTTTAGTGTAGATGCAAAATTAGACGATCTTAAGCAGGAACAAGACCGATTATTATTGAGTTCTACACTCGAACAAGAGTTTCAACAGGTCAAATACCTCTATAAAACTGTTAAATCAAATGCAGTAATAAATGAGATTAAGAAGGAAATTAACATATATGATGCTGATATATTAGTAATGGTGCCACAAAAGTATGGTTTTTGGGATTCTTTAGTACATAAAAGCAAAACTAGAATTATGGCAGCAGGTTTAGACATACCGCTATTGTCTTTTCCAAATTTCTGACGTTATTTTGCAGTCTGCTTTTTCTCCCAAAAAAAAACAGCAAAAGAAAAGATTCAAAATAACAAAAACAAATAAAAATGAAGGCAACAATTACAGCTATAGGAGGTTTTGTACCAAACTCCATATTAAGTAATGAGATGATTTCAAGAATGGTTGATACAACTGACGACTGGATAGTAAAAAGAACAGGAATAAAAGAGAGAAGATTAGCCACAGATCAAAATCTGGCAACATCTGATCTTGCCACTGCAGCAATAGAAAATTTATTTGATACATATGAAATAGACCGACTGGAAATTGATGCTCTTGTATTGGCAACTGCAACGCCGGATCATCTTTTAACTCCTACAGCAAGTAAAGTATGCGAATTAAGCGGATTTACAAATGCATTTGGATTTGATCTTAACGGTGCCTGCAGCGGATTTCTTTATGCGCTTGAAATGGCAACAACAATGATCGAAAGCGGACGCTACAAAAAAGTTGTTGTAGTAGGAGCAGATACCATGAGTTCTATTGTAGATTATGAAGATCGTAATACTTGTATCCTTTTTGGAGACGGGGCAGGAGCGGTTCTTTTAGAAAAAACAGATTTAGAACACGGAATGATGAAAAGTATTCTAAGAACAGACGGAAGTGGCACATCTGCGCTTTTAGTACCTGCAGGAGGTTCAAAAACACCGGCAACGATGCAAAGCATTATACACAGAGAACATTTTATCAAACAAGAAGGTTCATTTGTATTCAAAAAAGCTGTTGAATCGATGTCAAGCGTTTCGCAAGAGACTCTTGCCAGTAATAATCTGACTGTAGAAGATGTTGATTGGGTGGTACCGCATCAGGCTAATCTAAGAATTATTAAATCGGTGAGTGAACATTTGAATATTGGTATCGAGAAGGTTAAAGTAAATATCGATAAATACGGTAATACAACTTCAGCAACGATCCCGTTATGTCTTTGGGATTTTAAAGACGATTTCAAAGAAGGTCAGAATATATTGATCACCACTTTTGGAGCCGGATTTTCATGGGGTGCAACTTGTATAAAATGGGGAGTGATGAGAGCACTAAAAGCAGTAGAATCATCAACAGTTGGAAAAATATTAAAACAAGATTTGATGTATCAATAAGATGCATCAAATGTTTTTTTATGCATATAGTGTCAATATAGTAGCTTATGGATTCAAATGTGCAAAATAAAACCAGAGGAAAGAATTTTTTCTATAAGTATTACAGGATTATTGTAATACCGGTTGTTTTTTTTCTCTATTTATCGTCGTATTATTTCCTGAATCCCTATCAGGATTTTGAACAAAATACGCTGCTGGTTTTAGACTGGACAGTTGATATCTTTATCATTCTGGTATATTGCGCCGTCCTTACAGAGCTAAGTCTTTTTGTAGGCCGGAGTCTTAATTATTGGATCAGCTGGGAGCAAAAGCCTATTTTCAGGGCCTTTGCACAATTTATATGTCTTATTGCGGGGAATATTCTTTTAAATTATTCTTTTTCGCATTTGTGGCAGTTTTTTTATTCCTGGACACCCTTAAAAGAAAGCGAATTGGTACAAATATGGCAGTCAAATTTAATGGCTGCTATATTGTCTCTTTTTATCAGTTTCATTCATACCAGTATCTTTTTATTGAACCGCTGGCGCGTAACTTCTGAAGAAGCGGCCGAACTAAAAATTAAAGCTTCTGAATTGCAGGAAGCCGTTACCAGATCAGAGTTAGAATCTTTAAAACTACAGCTCGATCCTCATTTTATCTTTAATAATTTCAGCACACTTACAGAGCTAATTCACGAAGACCAGCAATCTGCGGCATCTTTTCTGGAGAATATTACGCGCGTGTATCGTTATATGATTTCGAATCTCGATAAAGACACGATTACGGTAAGGGAAGAAATAGAATTTTTGAATGCTTATTTTTATCTTTTAAAAAAACGTTTGGGTGAAAAAGTCGAGCTAAAATTGCAAATAGATATGACGTGTCTCGATCTTCATTTGCCGCCGTTAACGCTGCAATTATTGGTCGAAAATGCCGTAAAACATAATAGTGCAACACTGGCAAATCCGCTTGTTATTGCTATTTATTCAGATGTTGGAGATCTTGTGGTGCGCAATAATTTGCAGCCAACATCAGGTAAAAACTTTATTTCGACAGGAGTAGGAAATAAAAATATCGAGTTTAGATATAAAATTTTGTTTGACCGAATGCCTGTTTTTTCAGAGTCTAATGGTTTTTATTGTGTACGTCTGCCCTTAATTTAATACTATGAAAATTTTAATTATAGAAGATGAAAGTATCAATGCCAACCGTCTTAAAAGATTGTTGGAAGAACTGGAACCTAATTGCGAAATACTCGACATCATAGATACAGTTCAGGGTGCCGTAAAATGGCTGAATTCAAATGAGATGCCCGATTTAATTACTATGGATATTCGTTTGGCGGATGGTATTAGTTTTTCGATTTTCGAAGAAGTAAAAATTACTTGTCCCATCATATTTACAACCGCTTATGATGAATATGCTGTACGCGCATTTAAGGTAAACAGCATTGATTATTTGATGAAACCTATCGAAAAAACCGAACTCGAGCAGGCTTTAAACAAATTTAAATCGGTATCGAAAGTTAAAAATAATACCGAAGATATTGCAGCAATTTTAAAGGGATTCATGAACAAACCTTCTTTTAGATTGCGATTTTTGGTTACCTATCGCGATGGTTATAAAAGCATTGATGTAGCCGATATCGATTTTGTGTATTCAGAATTTAAAACTTCGCATCTTTTTCTTAAAAACGGCACTATAATCCCCATTCCTCAAACCATGGAAGAACTGGAAGAAGAACTTGATCCTGATGTTTTTTTTCGCGCCAACAGGCAGTTTTTTATTCGTGCCGAAAGCATCAAATCGATTGCCAATTATTTTAATGCCAAACTCAAAATCCAGCTAAAAGCCGATCCTGAGCGTGAGGTGATCATCAGCAGGGAAAAAGCCCCTTTTTTCAAGCAATGGATGGATCGCTAGAATAATTTTCAAACTTCATTTTAGGCGGTATAACTTACTATTCGGTTCATTTAATCACCGTTTGGGTAATACTTTCCTGCGTTTACGTTTATTACAGGGTTAATTTTGCTGCATATTATTTCGAATCAAAATGATCTTTTTGGTTTGAGTTGCATCAAAATTATCTTTAATGAAATACTCCCTAAAAACCTTTTTAAAGTTTAAAGAATACCTGCAGATTATAGCACTCTGGATTGCTGCTTTTTTGTTCTATGTCTTCATGACGTTTAGTATGATCGAGGATGAATTTTTTATTACCCGTAAAATTTGCGTGAAGGATTTTTTATTATCCGAAATAACGGGCGCTTTAACGGTAGGTGTTTTTATGGGAACCATTCTTTTTCTTTTACAGGAATTGGTTTATCCCAGAATTTTTCGCAGTTACGGAATTTTACTGGTTACATTACTTCGAAGTCTTTTGTTTTTAATAGTCTGTTTTCTTGGCCTTTTGATCATAATCGAACTTAACAAAGTTCATTACATCATAATCGATAATTGGTTTGCAATTCAGGTCAATGCAAAATGGCTGACTTGCTTTACGGTCTATTGTTTAATCGTTCATATTTTTATTACCCTTTTACAGGCTTTTAGCCGTAGGTTAGGACGTAATTATTTTAAAAATCTTTTACGCGGCAATTATATGATTCCTGTTGTAGAATACAGGGTTTTTATGTTCCTGGATATGTGTTCTTCGACTACAGTTGCAGAAGAAGTGGGCCATTATAATTACAGTCTTTTATTGCAGGAATGCTTTACCGATTTATCAGAAATATTAGTAGAGTATAATGCCGAAGTTTACCAATATGTAGGCGACGAAGCCGTGCTTACCTGGAAAGTAAAAGAAGGTTTTAAAAGACAGCAATGTATTGAACTTTATGAAGCTTTTGCCGTTCGTTTATTAGAAAAAAAAGAGGTGTATCAACGTAAATTTGGTTTGGTTCCAAGGTTCAAAGCCTCGATTAACGAAGGACTTGTAACCGTTGCCGAAATCGGGCAAATTAAAACCGAAATCGCCTATCACGGAGATGTCCTTAGCACGGCAGCGAGAGTTCGTGACTTATGCAATGATTATAAAACAAATCTTCTGATCACGCAGTCCTTTTTCGAACAATTAACTTCTTTTGATCAGGATAATTTTACAGCAATCGAAACCATCATTTTGCGCGGTAAAAAAAGACCCGTTACCATTTACAAATCTTTCGATTAAATCTTCCATACAGTACTGTCAGCGTACTGTTTTTCTCGGTTGTTCTATTGTTCGTTTCAGCATCAAAAAAATACGGTTGGGTAAAGTTCCGCTCATTTAAGGGGCTTTTGGGTTGTTATTTTGTCATCAAATCCTATGTATTCATTAAAAGTGAAATAAAATGACAAAACAATTTTTTCAAAATAATAAAACACTCAGCAAAATGGTAGTTTTATTGATTATCATTAGCTTTTCTTCATGCGGTAAAAGCGGACCGGAAGGTATGGCACCGCCAAAACCTGAAGTCGATTTTTTTCAGGCTAAATCGATCACAGGCGAAGTAGAAAAAAAATATCCGGGTATTATCGAAGGTACCGTAAATGTTGACATAAAAGCGCAGGTTTCAGGTTATCTGGAAGCGATTTATGTCAAAGAAGGAGATTATGTTACCAAAGGACAATCGCTATTTAAAATCAAAGCAGATGTTTATGCAGAGCAGGTAAATAACAGCCGTGCAGCTTACAAAAGTGCTTTGGCGAACCTTGCTAATGCCAAATTAGAAATCGAAAAAATCAAACCGCTTGTCGATGCAAAAGTATATTCAGACATGCAGTTAAAAACAGCACAGGCCAATTACGATGCAGCATCAGCTCAGGCAGCTCAGGCAAAAGCAGCATTGGGATCTTCACAGCTCAACGCCGATTTTTCTTTGATAAAAGCTCCCGTAAGCGGTTACATCAGCAGGATTCCGAATCGTGTTGGAAATCTGGTTACACCAACGGATGCTGTTCCGCTAACGATTCTTTCAGAAATCAATACCGTTTTTGTTTATTTCTCTTTAAGCGAAGCAGATTATCTTGAATTTTCTAAAGATGCAAAATCCAATCAAACCGTAAGTTTAATTCTGGCAGATGGCAGTGTATACGAACATCAGGGAAAACTTGAAGTAGCCAGTGGTAATATCGACCGCACGACAGGAAGTATTGCTTTAAAAGCCGTTTTCTCGAATCCTAAAAAACAATTGCGTTCAGGAGGTTCTGCGAGAGTAGTGCTTAATAGCAATTTGGCTTCGGTAATTACAGTTCCAATGGCGAGTGTAAAAGATATTCAGGATAAATTCTTTGTTTATGTTCTAAAACAAGGTAACAAAGTAGCTATGGTTCCTATAGAAATTGCCGGCAGTGCAGGTACAGATTATTTTGTAAAAAGCGGCGTAAAATCGGGTGATAAGATTGCATTAAACGGTATCGATTTGCTTTATGATGGTGTCGAAGTAGTGCCAAAAACAGCGGCGAAACCGCAAACCAACAAATAAATTTTTGTTTTTAATATAAATAACATTTTCCATGTTAAAAAAAATAATAGACAGGCCTGTATTGGCTACAGTTATCTCCATTGTATTGGTGATATTAGGTATCATAGGTCTTACAAGATTATCGGTAACCAGGTTTCCTGATATTTCGCCGCCAACCGTAATGGTAAGTGGTTCGTATCCCGGAGGAAATAGTGAAACCGTTATACGTTCTGTGGTAACGCCGCTTGAAGAACAAATTAATGGGGTTGAGAACATGCAGTACATTAAATCTACTGCGAGTAATGACGGATCTTTTTCGATTAGTGTCATTTTTAAACAAGGTGTCGATCCTGATCAGGCTGCTGTAAACGTACAAAACAGAGTACAGCAGGCGACGCCAAAATTGCCTCAGGAAGTAATCAGAATGGGACTTACGACCTCGAAGCAGCAAAATAGTATGATTGTTATTTTCAACCTTTATACAGACGATAATGCAAAGTACGACGAATTGTTTTTGCAGAATTATGCCAACATCAATTTGGTACCGCAAATAAAACGTGTTCCGGGTGTAGGGCAAGTGCAAATTTTTGGACAAAAAGATTATTCGATGCGTGTTTGGCTTGATCCGCGAAAAATGGCCAATGCAGGTTTAGTACCTTCAGATGTTACCCGCGCCATTGCAGATCAGAGTTTAGAGTCGGCTCCGGGAAAACTGGGAGAAGAATCAAAAGCAGCTTTAGAATACGTTATTCGATATAAAGGAAAGAAGAACAAACCCGAGCAATATGAAAATATCGTCGTTAAAACCGATGGTAATAATATTTTAAGGCTTAAAGATGTAGCACGTGTAGAATTTGGTTCAATATCTTATAGTGGTGATAACAAATCGAACTCTAAGAATGCCGTTACTATGGCAATTTTACAAACATCAGGCTCAAATGCCAATGATATCGAAATTGGTATTAATAAGGAAGTCGAAAGATTATCGAAATCTTTTCCTCCCGGTATTAAGTATGTCAATGTAATGAGTACCAAAGAAAGACTGGACGAAGCGACAGGACAGGTAAAATCGACCTTGCTAGAAGCTTTTATTCTGGTTTTTATCGTGGTTTTTATATTCCTTCAGGACATTCGTTCTACGATTATTCCGGCTATTGCAGTTCCGGTAGCGATTGTTGGAACCTTTTTCTTCCTGTTGGTATTTGGATTCACCATCAACATCCTGACGCTTTTTGCATTGGTTCTCGCCATTGGTATTGTCGTCGATGATGCGATTGTTGTCGTCGAAGCAGTACATAGTAAAATGGAAGAAGATTCGAGCCTTTCGGCTAAAGAAGCGACGCACAGCGCAATGGCAGAGATTACAGGAGCCGTTGTTTCGATCACGCTGGTGATGTCGGCAGTATTTATCCCAATTGGTTTTATGACCGGATCATCAGGGATTTTCTACAAACAGTTTGCTTATACACTGGCGATTGCTATTATTATTTCGGCAGTAAATGCATTGACGCTTACTCCGGCATTATGTGCTCTTTTATTAAAGAATAGCCATAACGGCAAACATGAAGGAGATGGGCATAAAAACGGATTTAAAGAACGTTTTTTTGTCGGATTCAATTCAGGTTTCAACAACCTAACGGGTAAATATATCAAAGGAGTTCGTTTTCTTATTGGCAGAAAATGGCTTGCAGGAGGATTAGTTTTAGGAATCAGCGCCATCGCTATTGTGATGATGATGAGTACTCCTAAAAGTTTTGTTCCAATGGAAGATGACGGCTTTATGCTTTATAGTTTGTCAATGCCGCCGGGTACCGCTTTAGATCGTACTACAGAAGTGATTCAAAAAATGGAAAAAGAACTTGAAACTATTGAAGCGATTGATGTCAATACCAGTATTACAGGTTTTAATATTTTGAGTAACAGTGCCAGTACCGCCTATGGATTAGGATTTATAAAATTAAAACCTAAAAAAGACAGAGGAGCTGTTAAGGACATCGAAGAAATTTTGAATATGGTCAACGGCAAATTGTCTGTCATCAAAGAAGGTCAGATAATGGTATTAAGAATGCCGCCTGTAGAAGGATTTGGTGTAACCAGTGGTGCCGAAATAGTGCTTCAGGACAGGACAGCGCGTGATCCGGCAACACTAAAAGCTATGGCTGATAAAGTAATTGGACAGATCATGCAGCAACCCGGAGTACAATACGCGTACACGACTTTTAGAGCAGATTATCCACAGCTTGAATTGGAGGTTGATGAAGAAAAGGCTAGCCAAATGGGAGTGAATATTCGTGAAATGTTAGGCAATATCCAGACTTATTTTGCCGGAGATCAATCGGCAGATTTTTCAAGATTTGGGAAATTTTACAGAGTGAATGTCAAAGCGGATGGAATCTTCAGAACAGATCAGGATGCATTCAACGAAATATTTGTTCGAAATGCCAAAATGGAAATGGTGCCTGTAAAATCGCTTGTCAAATTGCGTAAAGTGTATGGTCCGGAATCCGTAAACCGTTACAATCTTTATAATTCGGTGAATATTACGGCTGTTGCATTACCGGGATTCAGTAACGGACAAATTATGGGGAATCTTGAAACGGTTCTGGACAAATTACCATCTGATTACAGTTACGAATGGACAGGATTAAGTCTTGAAGAAAAAGCCGGAGGAAACCAAACCATAGCCATTTTTGGATTATGTCTGTTGTTTGTTTTCTTTTTACTGGCAGCACAATATGAAAGTTATTTATTGCCACTTGCCGTATTACTTTCTATTCCAACCGGAATTTTGGGTGCTTTTGCAGGAGTTAAAGCAGTAGGACTGGACAATAATATTTATGTTCAGGTGGGATTAATCATGCTGGTCGGACTTTTGGCCAAAAATGCGATTCTTATTGTTGAATTTGCCCTTCAAAGACGTTACGCAGGCTTGTCTATAGCCGAAGCAGCGATAGAAGGAGCAAGATCGAGATTAAGACCTATTATCATGACATCCCTTGCCTTTATTGTAGGTATGATTCCGTTGATGTTTGCTTCCGGAGGAACAGCAGTAGGAAACAGATCGATAAGTGTAAGTGCTGCTATCGGGATGTTTAGCGGAGTGGTTTTGGGAGTTTTTGTAATCCCGTTACTTTTTATCCTCTTTCAGTATTTACAGGAAAAAGTATCCGGTAAAAAGATTGTAATTCAAACTATAAAAGAAGAATAATGAGCGTACTATATAAAATTGGAATTTCTTTATTTGCAGGTGTTTTACTGACATCCTGCGTAGTAGGGAAAAAATATTCCCGAACAGATTTAAATGCGCCTGAGAAATATCGTGAAGAAATAACATTAACGGGAGATACCATTTTACATCCCTGGAAAAGTTACTATAAAGATCCTATGTTAGTGAGTTTAATCGAAAAAGCCCTCGTTAAAAACAACGAGGTGCTTATCGCGATAAAAAGCATGGAACAGCTTGATCTTACTTACAAACAGGCAAAATTGTCGTTATTGCCAACACTTGATTTTGATGCAGGAGCAAGCAGAAGTTATCAGTCTAAAAATTCGCTTAACGGTTCTTTGAGCGCACAATTTACCAGTAAAGATTATCTGGACGATTACAGTGCCAATCTTCGATTATCGTGGGAAGCCGATATTTGGGGAAAAGCTGCCATGCAAAAGAGAGATGCCAAAGCGGGTTATTTTGCCCAAAAAGAAAATTTTTCGGCTTTGAAAACGAGAATTATCGTTCAGGTAGCGCAGTCTTATTATAATCTTTTAGGACTTGACGAGCAGCTTAAAATTGCACAGAAAAACATTGATTTGAGTAATAGTACTTTGAGTATGATGCAGATGCAGTACAATTCAGGATTGATTAGTTCATTGGCACTGTATCAAACAGAAGCTCAGAAAAAAACAGCAGAATTGTTGGTTCCTTTAGCAGAGGCAAATATAGCGGTTCAGGAAAATGCATTACAAATTTTGTGTGGTGAATATCCTGACAGCATCACGCGTTCAGGAAATCTTGACGCAGCAGAACTTAATGTGGCTTTACCTTCAGGGGTTCCGGCAGCGCTTTTAAGCCGAAGACCGGATGTTAAAGCGGCTGAATACGCCGTTATGTCTGCCAATGCTAAAACGGGACTTGCAAAAGCAACGATGTATCCAACATTGAGTCTGAGTCCGTCAATTGGGATTAACTCTTTTGAATTTGATACCTGGTTTAATTTTCCGGGATCGGTAACCAAAACAATTGCGGCCAATTTGGTACAGCCCATTTTCAAGAAACGCCAATTAAGAACAGCTTATGAAATTGCAATTCTGGAACAGGAAAAGGCAGTCGTTCAGTTCAAACAATCTTTTATTACAGCGGTTGGAGAGGTTTCAGATGCCATGTCTAAACTAAAAAATGCAGATAAACGAATGGAATTGGCTACCGAAAAGTCGGTTTCGTTAGATAAAGCAACCCATGACGCCAACTTGTTGTACAAAAGCGGAATGGCGACTTATCTTGAGGTTATTGTAGCGCAAAACAGCGCTTTGCAAAATGATCTTGATGTTGTTGCGATTAAATTAGAAAAACTAAATGCAGCCATCAACCTATATCGTGCCCTGGGTGGCGGAGTAGAGTAAGCCGGTATTTTGAATAATTCATCATCTGTACAAATTATGTATGGGTGATGAATTTTTTTGTTTTTAAAATTTTATACTTCTGATTACATTCAGAGCGGAGTTTTTATTTTGCAGATCAGAAAGGATTCTTATAAAAAAGAATGGCGCGACGGCAAAATTTCTTTAGAAAATAACCTGGCAAGAATCATAGCCACATTAGAACTAATAGCTGTAGAAGAAAAGCGATGGAAAGAGGCTGGTGATGGTATTGAATTGAAAAAAGCAGTAAGAAGAATCAGCAGGAGAATAAACCGTAATGCATTTTGTAAGAAGTAGTTAAATATTTATTTATCTTTATAAGGATATAAAATGTTTATTATTAATAACTTATAAAAATATACTATGACTACTTTTACTTCCGCTGACATTTTGAAACAACAAAAAACATTAAAAATATTAGCTTCAATATTTTTGTTTTTATCCTATCTCATTGGTTTAGGCGCTTTAATAGGAACACTTTATCTATTGTTTACACCAAGAGGAATTGGTGGATGGATTTTACCAGCCTTTAGCTTTTTGACAGGATTAATTGTGTTTCTGTTTTTGTTTTCGATCTCGAAAATCATCACTATTTTAATAGAAATCAGTTACAAATGAAAAGGGGCATTAGCTGTTTGTTGTGCATACTGATTTTAGGATCCTGCACAGAGAAAAAAAGTAATCCCGAAGAAACCGTCGATGTGGTTATGGTAGGCGGCGGAATTATGAGCGTAACCCTGGCCAATATGCTTAATGAACTTGATCCTGAGTTGTCTATTGTTACTTACGAAAGACTCGATGCTGTGGGCAAAGAAAGTTCATCTGCCTGGAACAATGCCGGAACAGGACATTCGGCACTTTGCGAACTCAACTATACTCCGGAACTCAGTAACGGAACTATCGATACCCATAAAGCGGTTGAGATTAATGAATCGTTTGAAATTTCAAAACAATTCTGGTCGTATTTAGTATCCAAAGGAAAAATTGGACCTCCCAAAACATTTATCAATCCTACGCCTCATATGAGTTTTGTTATTGGTGATGAGAATGTCAAATACCTGAAAAAAAGATATTTGGCCCTGCAAAAAGAACCGCTTTTTACCGGAATGGAATTTTCTGATGATCAAAAACAAATCAAAAGCTGGATTCCGCTTGTAATGGACGGCCGTGATCCTTCGCAAAAAGTGGCGGCAACCAAAATAGATATTGGTACCGATGTAAATTACGGATCACTAACCGCAGAACTGGCTTCGAATTTACTGAAAGCAGGCAAAATGAAATTAGAACTCAATCACGAGGTAACTAATTTTAAAAGAAATAGCGACGGAACCTGGAAAGTGTATGTAAAGGATTTAAAAAGCAATACCACCAAAACCATCGATGCTAAATTTGTTTTTATTGGTGCGGGCGGTGCGACATTGCCTTTGCTTGAAAAAACACATATTCCGGAAGCAAAAGGTTATGGCGGATTTCCGGTAAGCGGGGAGTGGCTGGTTTGTAACAATCCTGAAATCATAGCGCAGCATCAGGCAAAAGTATACGGAAAAGCTTCTGTAGGCTCGCCGCCAATGTCTGTTCCGCATCTTGATACGCGAATCATTAACGGAAAAAAAGAACTCCTGTTTGGTCCTTTTGCAGGATTTTCATCCAAGTTTCTTAAAAACGGTACCTGGGGTGATTTACCCGCATCTTTTAATTTTTACAATATCAGACCCATGTTAGAAGCCGGACTGGACAATGTGCCGCTTACCAAATATTTGGTAGAACAAGTGGTATTAACACCAGAACAGCGTTTAGCAGCTTTAAGAGAATATTTTCCGAAAGCAAAAATGGAAGACTGGGATCTCAAAGTTGCCGGACAAAGAGTTCAGGTCATAAAAATTGACGAAACCACACAAGGCGGAATATTGCAATTTGGCACTGAGGTTGTTACAGCATCAGATGGGAGTGTTGCTGCTTTACTGGGCGCTTCGCCGGGAGCTTCAACTTCAGTTTCTATTATGCTCAAAGTAATTGAGAAATGTTATAAAACTAAACTTGAAACTCCGCAATGGCAAGCTAAAATTAAAGAAATGATTCCGTCATACGGACAAAAATTATCTGATAATATTGCCTTAGCCAATCAGATCAGAAAAAATGACAGTGAGAAACTGGGCATTGTCTGGAAAGAAATTCATAAGGATACAATCCAACAGCAAAAAGTCAATTGACGTTAAATTATTAATTTACAATATCATTTAAAGCCTGAAATATATTCAATGGATATTCTGCAATTCTATTGCACAAATACAAATACCACTCTTTACCATAAACAAAATAAAGTTTTGTAGGATATCCTTGTTCTTTTAAATTGATAAGTTGTTGTGTCTGAATTCCGTATAAACTTTCAAATTCGTATAAATCCTTGCTCGTTTTATAGTTTTCAACTAATGCAACAACTTCTTTCTGAATGAGATCATGATGGGTTGCAATAGCGAAACGGTGATTTCTGGACAATAATTGATCGATGTAATACAAATAGCGTTCATCAAGCGCAGTTCCTCTAGGTATCGAAAAATTTTCAGGAGTTTCAAAAGCGCCTTTAACAATTCTGATTCTTCCGTTTTCTTTTATTAAATCCTCAAAATCATCTTTTGATCGGTGCAAATAAGCCTGAAGTGTGATTGATGTATTGGTAAAAGTTTTAGCAGCTGTTTTATAAATGTCGATAACCGAATCTGTTATTTCGATATTTTCTGCACTAATCGTTACTTCGATATTCTTTTTTTCGGCTTCCTGGCATATAGAAGTCAAATTGTTAAGGCATAATTCGTTTGATATCTTTAAACCAATATGCGAAAGATCGAGAGAAATTGTCGAATTGAGTTGCTGTAATTTAATTTCCTGAGCGATTCTAATAAACTCATTAGTAGCTTCAGAAGCTTCTTTTTCCGTTAGGGTATTTTCACCCATAAACTCCATAGAACATTTAAACTCCTGTTTATTTTGTTCTTTGACTTTGATAATGGTTTCTTCGAGAGTTTCACCTCCAATATAGCGGTCTGCCGCTTTTTTCATGGTTTTAAACAGCACTTCATTAGATAAAATATAATCTTTTGCCTGTTCATTCAAAGCCGCTTTTCGTAAAGCATTGGCTCCCATTAAAAGTAAATCTTTTTCCATTTTTATTAAATAATTTGTTTTTTGATGATAATTAAAACCCCATATCAAAGCTTATTTGATAAAGTGTTGAGGTCGCTTAAGATTTTACTTTCGCTTTTCTGTAATACGCCTAAAGAAGTGTCCGGAAATAAGGAGACGGTACTAAAATTAGGGATATAAATATATCATTTATTATGGGAAATGCAGGTATAAAATCAGTCTATTCAATAAGATTTTTACGAAAGTGTAGTGCATGCTTATTTAAGAGATATTCTAAATCTAATAAAGGATTGAATATAAAGGAGTAAGGATTTTTTTTTGGTTTTGAATAAAAACTCCAATACTTTAAATAAGTTTAAAACCAAGAAGTGTAATACTTCGTAAGTACGGTAAAAATGGATAATATTGGAAGTATGGAGGACAAATATCAGAAAATGATAGACGAGGAAAACGAAAGATTAAACGAAAGAATCGCTAAAATCGAGCGTCATCACAATCGGGTCAGGCTCAATTTACTTAGCGCGGCGGCAATCATTATAGGAGTTACCATCTATTTTTGCTATATCTTAACCCGTTGGGAGTAATTAGTAAAAAATCATTTAGCAGACAGACCAGATCCCGTTCCTACGTTCAATTTATTTGCTTTTGTTCCATCGGAACATCTCATCGCTAGTCTTTAAGAAAGCAATTAGAAAAATCCGTTTTTATCAGCGTTTTCGCTTTAGCGAATCAGTACAATCAGCGACTAATTTTGACGCGGATAAAACAGATTTACTTCGTAAAAACGCGGATAAAAACGGATTTGATTTGCAATAATTTATTTTGTAAAAGCTTAACTTCATGACATTTACCTATCGGACGATATTCTCACGATTCACTCAAACGTTCCTATGTTCAATGTTATTAAGTTATGCTTTAAACACAATCCCTTTGTGATCTTAGAGCAAAGCGTAATTAGCAAAACTTTGCGAACTTTGCGTAATTCTTTGTGAACTTTGCGGTAAAATTTTCTTTTTCGGGTTACTTATGGGCTTGCTAATATTTATTCTTTATATAAAATAATAGTAGCTTTATATCCGGTACCAACATTCCATTGGCTTGCCTGAATAACAGCTCCTTTGTCATCATAAACTTGAAATTCAGCTGTATTTGGTGACGCTGAACCTTCGTTTAAGGCTTCAAAATCGATTTTATTGATTCCTTTTACCAAATTTATTTTAAAACCCTGAAAATCGCCATTTAGGATTACTTCGGTTTCAATAACTTTATCATTCAAATACACCTTGATTTTATCTCCATCTACAAAAGCCGCATCTCGATATCGAATGGTAGAAGTAGCAGTATTGGTTACAAAACCTCCTAAATATTCATTTCTTCTGTAAAAGATCCCTTCTACATTTGCTTCGGGTTTGTACAGCGTATTATTTTTATAAAGTTCATTCGGGTCTATTTTTAAAACGGTTGATTCTTTTAAAGGCGGAGGATCGTTTGGCGGAGTCTCCGTTGGCGGCAAAGATTCTTTTATGTCAGAATTTTTAGCCGGAATTGGTTTGTATTTATCTTTTATTTCTTTTTGAGAATACCCGTGTAAAGAAATGCCTAATATAGTGACCAGAAACAATATTTTTTTCATAAATGTTAGATATATTAATAAGTATATACAAGTTAATCATTAAATTTTAAATCAATTAACTCTTTTTATTAAAACATTCAATTAACATATTTATTGCCTTTTGAGTGTATTATTTATGAGGCGGGATCTTTATTTTTTTAATAGATAAATTCGTTTTAGATGTGGAATTGTTTTGGTGGTCGCACATTCATTTTTAGTTTTTACTATAAAAAGAATTGAATTTTTGCATCAGTGTTTTTTGAGTTTGTCCAGAATATAATTCCAATGCGGATTTTGAGGATCCAGTTCGCGGGCTTTTTCAAAATAAATAATCGCCATTTTCTTTTTTTTGGTTCGTTTGTAAATTTCTCCCAAACTTTCATTAGCAAGAACAGCACTAGGATATTCCTTTACGTTGAGTTCATACAATTTGATAGCCTGTTTTGTTTTGCCGGATTTTCTTAATTCACCAGCTAAATAATTCAGTTGATTTTCATTAAAAAGCAATTCGGGATTTTTGGCTGTTTTTAGTTGATAGTATAATGCAATTGCAGCATTAATTCCTTTGGATTGAACCGTTTTTCGAAGTGTATCTAATAATTGCCAGGGATATTGATACGGCTCTATTTTATGTCTCGAATCCAGAATATATCTGCCAATATCTGATACTGAATTATTAGAGTTGGACAAAACTACTACACCAATTTTATTTTTATTATCTATGCCTAAAAATGTGCAGTATCCCGGCATTCCGCCATCTTTAAAAAGTAAATTTTGTCCATCGTTATTGTCAAGAGTCCAACCCATTGTGGTGTAAGTATCGTTTCCGTCCTTTTTTGCCTGCAGGACATGAGTGAGTTCCATTGCAGGAAACAATTCTGTTTTAATTAATCCCATATTTTCCTCTGCAAAGGTGAGAAGATCATTTACGTTAGATCGCAATGCTCCGCCGGCTTCTATTGCACCTAATTCTGTAAGTCCAACTTTTGTACCGGTTTCGGCATGCCCTATGGCTAAATTTTCTTTTTGCTTTGATGTTAATGAGATAACGGTGTTATTGAGATGCAAAGGCTTACAAATTTCGTCTGTCATTAGAGCCTCAAAATTCTTTTGCGCAACCAAAGTCAGTACAGTGCCCAATACGCCATAAGCCACATTCGAATATTGCCATTTTGAATCAATATCAAAAGATGGTTCAAAATGTGCTACATATTCATATAATTGATTTACACTATAGTCAATATAAGGTTCGTCCAGATTTTTTGGATCTGTATTGTATGGAAAACGCGGCATTGCGGATCGATGCGTTGATAAGCTGAGCAGCGAAATTTCTTTTCCTTTCCGTATAGGTGTTTTTACAGTTCCAGGCAGAAATTTTGATATAGGATCATGAACATTAACCTGCTGTTTTAAATTCATATCTGCCAATAACAACGAAGTAAATACTTTTGTAATGGAACCTATTTCATAGATGGTATTACCATCAGGCAATCTGGAATCGTTATCACTTAGTTGGCCTTCTGCAACTATCTGCCTGCCGTTGGCATCAACAATTCCTATGATAATACTTTTGCTTCTTTTATTGGTAACTTCCTGTTTTATAATTGCTTTTATACTATCTATTGGTGTTTGACCAAAGGTGAAAGGAGCGACGATTAAGAAGATTATTATTGTATATTTTTTCATTGTAATCTGAGTCAGTTAAGACAGCTGCTATCTTGCTGCCATAGGAAGTTACAGAGAAATAGTAATGACCGACAGATTTTCGATCAATATTAAATTGTACTGTTTTAGAAAGACTCAAAATTAATGTGAAATGTTACGCTAAAATTGTACAAATACGAAAAAAATTGCTTCCTTAAAAAAGAAAGCAATTAATATTATGGCGTGTGACTTATTTACTTTTCTTAAGCGCATCGATCAACTCTCCCATATCGACTACAGCATAAGTAGAAGAATAATCAGATACGGCATAAGGTAATATCAGGCTATTGTTGTGTATAATAGATCCGCAGGAATACACAACGTTAGGCACATAACCTTCTCGCTCGTCCTCAAGAGGTGAAAGCAAAGGTTCTGAAAGTCTTCCTATTTCTATAGACGGATCCTCAAGATCTAATAATGAGGCACCAATGCAATAACGTCGCATTGTACCTACACCATGCGTGATAACAAGCCATCCATCCGGAGTCCAAAGTGGTGAACCGCAATTTCCTATTTGTGTAAGCTCCCAGGTATAACGCGGTTCCTGAAGAAGAATAGGATCATTCCATTGTGTAACCCTGTCAGAATACATAATGTAATTGTTTACGCCATCTATTCGCGAAAGCATAGCATATTTACCTTTTATTTTTCTGGGGAATAAAGCCAGGTTTTTATTCTGAGCGCCCGCGCCATGCAAAGGCATTACCCTAAAGGTGTAAAAATCTTCTGTAGAAATAAGTTTAGGCAATATGGCGTGACCATTATATGCCGTATAAGTAGCCATAACGCGGCTTGATCCATCCTCATCCTCAAATCGTACAAAACGCGCATCTTCGATACCACGGCTTTCAGACTCAGATATCGGAAATATAACACGTTCTGTAAGATCAGAATCGTGTTTGAACTGCAAATCATAAAATGAATCAGCAAGCCACAGTATTTCTTCAAGTGCTGTTCTTCTTTCCTGACGAATCGACGGGTCGCTTAAGGCGGTATTGACCATACTTTTTAATATAGCAAACTCAAACTCATCGGGTAAGTCCTGCATGATTTGCGCAATGTATTTGTCCTGCGTATGCATTTCGGACAATTTTAATAAAAAACGCTCTTTATTGAATAAGGTTTTATGCTCAATTTCTGCCTTGTCGATATTATGACCAATTTTCATCACCAGAAGATTGTTATCCTTATCAAGAATTCCTCTTCTAAAAACTATTGATGAAATATGACCTTCGCCTGTGGCACGAAAAGAAATGATTACACGTTTTTCGCCGGCTTCAAGACCTGACTGGTCAAAATCTTCTATAATCGAAGGATTAAAAATAGCCGCAGATTCAATCGCGTATTCCATCGTACAATAAGAACCTATGAGCATCTTTCGATCAAGAGATATTGCCTCATAATCAATTTGCATGGATTCGATGATTGGTTTTATTTTTTCGCAATGTCTAAAAAAGATCGCCGAAATATTTCGGTGACGTCTTGCAAATTCGCGAAGCGTTTGTTCTAAGGTTTCTAATACCTGCTTTTCGTCCAGGGTCATTATGCGTGCGACCATTTGTTTGGTCCGCTCTTCGCCATTCATAAAATATCTTGCAACAACTCTTTTAGAATCCGGGGTAAATTTTATGTTTTTACGGATGACTGATACTCGCATATAAATCTGTTTTTTTTTGATGTTAGAAAAATGAATTCAGGTTTTCGATATCTATAATTTGTTAGAAAAAAATATAGAATTTACCTGCCTGAAACAATAGTAATACCCAAAAAGTATTCTCTATTTCTAAACAAGTTAGTGATTTTGTTATCGAAAAAAAAACTTTTTTTTGAAACTTTTATTGTGGCTTTATACATTAATGTTTGTATTTTATTATAAAGATAAAATAAAAACAACATTGATTGTTAAATAGATACGATCTTTGTAAAGTTTTGAAGCGTTAATAAAAATGAGAAGTACATTTAAATTTAAGATTAAATTTTGTTGGGTTTACTTACATATTTATTGTCTGTAACAAAAAAACGCCATGGCAGGAGCGCATCTTCCTGCGCGTATGCGACCCCAACACGGGGCACTGCTGCAATTTGGTCAGGGGTATAGCGAATATTGTGATCTTCTACCCAGATTTCTTCGCCTGTGAGCTCTTTTTCGTTAAAGCTACGATCGATACCTAAAGCTTTGGCCGCAGATCCGGGACCTGAAGATATAGCGGCTTTTGTAGCAGCTATTTTACGTCTGGTTTCCATTATATCCAATCCTATAAGAGGTTCTATAGCGCGTATTAGTACCGCATGAGGTTCGCCTTCGACCGAGCTTACGATATTAAAGAGATTGTGAATTCCGTAGCACAAATAAACATACGAAATGCCTCCATGCTGATAAAGTGTTTCAGTTCTGTTCGTACGACGTCCGCCGTAGGCATGCGATGCTTTATCCTGAACACCAAAATAAGCTTCGGTTTCTACGATAACGCCTGCGGTTATTCACCATCAATTTGAGTAAAAAGCACTTTTCCCAAAAGATCTTTGGCCAGAAAAAGGACATCGGGATTGAGGTAATAAGAAAAGGGTAATTTCAAAGGTATTGTATTAATAATTACGGATTGTTATGACTGATTTTTTTGATTTCGATAGTGGTCTTTTCATTATTTCTTGATGATGTTGACTTTACCGCAGATTTTTTTTCTGAAGTTCTCGCACTCGAAATATTGTTTTTGTGATTGGAAGTTGTCATAATACATTATTTAAATCAATATAAACAAATGTAGAAACTTCCAAAAATAATAGTATTATAGAATTTATATCGCACAATTGTATTATTATCAGCTAATTGAAGCAACTAGGATGTTGTTTCTAAATTAATGCTTGAATGTTTCAATTTACAACCATTCTCCAGAATCATTAAAATCATTAGGCAAATAAGTAAGATACTGCACCATTCTGGGGCTTTTGCCTTTGTTTGGTGTTGCACAATGTGGCAATCTGTTATCCCAAATAATAAAATCGCCGGCATTACCCAAAATAGGTTTTGGTACTAATGTTTCAAGCGATTTAACTCTTGGGTTTTCATTGGGTTCCAGATTGTTTAGCCATTGATTTATTTGGTTATGAAATCCCGCTACACAATGAAAAGCGCCGTCATTGACACCACAATCTGTGAGATAGAGCAGACCCTGAAGTCCAAATTTTATAGGTTGTTTTAAGCTCATATCCCAATGAAGTGCACTTCCTAAAAAAGTAAAATCATTAGTTTCAGGAGGATTAAAGCTTACTTTATCAATTGTTTTATAGATATTGGTTGTATTGTAAAGTTGTTCGTATGCTTTTTTTATTCGGGGTGAAAATCTGTTTTTATTTAAAGTTTCATGATCCGAAAAATTAAGCATCAGTCCTTTTTGATTTTCGTGTCTTTTGTACCAGCTTTCTTTTTGATCAGCATCCATTTCTAAAAAATCCCAAATAGCTTGTTGTGTAGCTTCGCAATCTTCTTTCGAAACAGCGTCTTTTACAACAACATAACCATTATTATTCCAGAATTCAAGGTCTTCTTTTGAGAGTATATTGTCTATCAAATTATCAGATTCAGTAGCATCTTTTCTTTTTTTAGAATTGATCCAGGATTTAAAAGTTTCTAAATCAGGTTTTTCAAAATATAAAAACTGTAGTGTGTCTTCCATGCCAATACCCAATTCGTATAAGGTTTTCATTTCCTCATTCCAGCTTTCTGTTTCATCTGTAGCAGAAATTAGGGCAGGATTTACAGTACGTTTCCAAAGTTTTTCAAGAATAGTCCAGGACATAGATTTTACAGATTTTATAGTTTTTTAAAAAGGCCAAATAACATACAAAGGCTTATTCATCCACGGATATTTTATAATTGAAAAAGCAAAAGGAGATTTGTTTATTAGCATATCATAAGCTCTTTTTTCGACGGTAAGTTCCCATTTTTCATCAAATTCTGTAAGGATTCCGTCCCGAACGAGCCAGTTGCCTCTAAAACCATCTATAGACGAGTCACCAATTACAGACCAATAAGAAATAGCAGCGTTTATTAAACCTTCAATAAGGCTTCGATCTTCAGGTGAAATTTCAATTGCATCAGGAACATTATCGGTAAGTGATAAACCACAAAGTACTTTATTTAAGGGTAAGTAAGCTTCTTCTGTTTCGCTGATTCCAGTAACAACATATTGTAAATACTGTACAGCTTTTTTTTGATGATCTACACTAATAAAATGTCTATCCTCTAAGAGATTAAGTCTTTCGAAGAGCATAATGATATAGTCATTTAAAAGAACAATTCCTGCATTTCTAACCGGGATTCCCTCTTTAATTGGAGTTGAACGATTTTTTAATTCTTTTGATGGTCCGTGGTCAGAAGGTGTTCCCATTTTGATGATATTAGTTATGAATACAAGGGCAACATAAAAATAAAGATATTTTACTGATTGCCGTATAGGTATTTATACCTGATCTGGTTTTTAAATAAGGGCATGGTTTCGTAAAGTATACGTAGCAATATTGTTTACATTTTCATGCGTATTATTATACTTTTTGTCTTCGAATTCAAAATTCATTTTTTTTAGAATCGCTACAGAATTGACATTATCCTCTGACGGAAAAGCCGTAATTATCTTTGCTTTTATTTCTTCAAAAGTATAGGCTGTAACTGCTTTGATGGCCTCGGTCATAATTCCTTTTCCCTGAAATTCGGGTAACATTTCATAGCCAATTTCAACGATTTCATTTTCAGGATCAAAATTCCATAAACAAACAGTTCCAATTAAATCATTGTTTTCTTTTAGTCGAATGATCCAATAAAGGCCTTCATTTTTTTCGACCAGATTTTGAATTTTTAGAATAAATTCTTTTGCTTTTTCTACTGTTGATGAATTATCCCGGCCCACAAATTGATTTACAACTTCATCAGAACGTAGTTTGTGAATTAACTCGGCATCAGTACTTTCGATATTTCTCAATATCAATCGCTCTGTTTGAAGATAAGGGAAAATTTTAAAATCTAATACCATTTCTTTACTCTTTAAAATTGCTAATCAATGCATTAAAACAGGCTTAATTCTCCTACCGTGTAGACAAATATTATAAATCAATTTTAAACACAAATTGCACAAATTGGTACTAATTCATTTCATGAAATTAATTTCACAAACTAAATTAACCAATTAAAATTTGTGCCAATTTGTGCAATTCGTGTTTGTTTTGTACTTGTGTCCAAACGGTAGTTTAATTTTCTGTTTTTTTAGATGATGAAAGTTAAAAAATAAATAGCATACATTTGTTATGCTTCATCATTCATAAAGTAAAATAGTTTAAAATGTACGATATAATTTTCAAACATCTTGAAGAAAAAGTTTCTCTGAATCCTGCAGAAAAGGAATTGATAAAGACTTTCTTTAAACCTAAAAAAATAAAGAAAAAGCAATTTGTAGTGGTTGAAGGGCATGTTTGTAATTACTTGACATTTGTTTCGAAAGGACTTTTAAAGTCTTATAATGTTGATGAAAAAGGGAATGAACATATAAATCAGTTTTCACCCGAAGGTTGGTGGACATCAGACATGAGCAGTTTTTTTAGCGGTGGAATTTCTTTTTACAGCATTGATGCCATGGAAGATTCAGAAGTATTGCTGATTACCAGAGAAGATTTCGAAAACTTAACCATACAAGTTCCTGTAATGGATCGCTATTTTCGATTGCTTTTTCAGAATAGTTTAATTACGAAAGAAAGAAGATTAATAAGTTCACATACCCACACGGCAGAAGAAAAATACAGACATATTGTAGAAAACAACTCGGATTTGATCAAAAGAATACCGCAAAATTTACTGGCTTCGTATCTTGGTCTTTCTCCTGAAACCCTGAGCCGACTTAAAAAGAATATCATTTTCGATCCCAAATAATTGATCTAGATCAAGCGAATTTCTTGTTTCAGGTCATCTTTCTGAGGAAGGTTTGTGAAGTAATTTTGGAGAAAATAAATTACTTATGAAATCAATACAAGAAAAAGCCGAAAATATAGCCTTAGTTGTAGGAGCAACCGGAATTGCCGGAAGTAATCTCGCAGCAAAACTTTTGGAAAAAGGATGGACCGTTTTTGGACTTTCCCGAAATCCGAAAAATGATATTGAAGGTTTACAACCTATTGCCGCCGATTTACTAAATACGGAATCATTAATTTCTGCTTTAAGCGAAATTGCGCCAACTCATGTTTTTTTTACAACTTGGATGCGAAATGATACTGAAGAAGAAAATATCAGGGTAAATAGCGCGATGGTTCGAAATTTATTAAACGTATTATCTCCTAAAAAATCGATTCAACACGTTTCGCTAGTTACGGGATTAAAACATTATTTAGGACCATTTGATGCTTATGCTACAACAGGAACTTTACCGGAAACGCCATTAAGAGAAGAGCAACCAAGATTAGACCTGCCAAATTTTTATTACGCACAGGAAGATGAGGTGTATGAAGCTGCAAAAAGAGATGGCTTTAGCTGGAACATACACAGACCGCACACGCTGATTGGTAAAACTATAGGGAATGCCATGAATATGGGAACCACTTTGGCCGTTTACGCCAGTATTTGTAAAAAAGAAGGAACACCGTTTATCTGGCCTGGTTCTGAAGCACAATGGAATGGAGTATCTGATGTTACAGATGCTAAAATTCTGGCAGATCAGATCATTTGGGCAGCAACAAATCCTGAAGCTCATAATGAAGCTTTTAATATCGCAAACGGAGATGTTTTTAGATGGAAGTGGCTGTGGCCGAAAATAGCAGCATGGTTTGATATTGAATACGAAGGATACAGCGGAACGATACAGCCACTTGAAACTGTAATGAATGAAAAAGATGCGATCTGGAAAACCATTACAAATGAACATCAGCTCATAGAAGAGGATTTAAACCAATTGGCTTCTGCCTGGCATACAGATCTTGATTTAAGTCGTCCACTAGAAGTAATGACCGATATGTCAAGAAGCAGAAAACTTGGTTTTACTACTTATAAAGATACGAAAGATTCGTTTTTTGAATTGTTTGCTCAGTTAAGAAAGGATCAAATAATACCTTAAATTAATTAGATAATTGGGTAATTCCAACAACTATTATTACACTTTTTGATGCTTAATTAATATAAAAAAGGACGGTCTTTTAAAGATTGTCCTTTTTTTATAATACAATTAAATTTTAGATGCTTATGAAACGTCACCGGATCGATCGCTTCTGATTTTTTGACGGTGCTGAATTCCCCATCTTGTCATTGCGCCCACGAGTTCTTCGAGCGTATGGCTATAAGGTAAAAGTTCATATTCTATTAGAACGGGATATCCTACAGATACTTTTTTAATGATAAAACCATTCAGTTCAAGTTCTTTGAGTTCACTGGATAAAACCCGCGCAGAAATTCCGGTAACTTGTCTTTGCAGCTCACTAAACCTGTTATTTCCTCTTGCCATAGCAATAATAATCATTAGTTTCCATTTGCCTCCAATAGCATATAAAGCATCACTTACTGCTGCCAGCATTGTAGTGCATTCTGAGGTAAATTCTTTAGTCATTTCTGGTTTTTCTATTTTATCTTTCATGTAGTGGTTTTAAAAAATTACCTAATAACCTTTTAGTAACTAGTAATAAAATGTAAGCAAATATAAATTAATTTTGAATCTGTAAATCATTTACAACAAAGAATTTTCGAATATTAAATACAAAATCATGACACTAGAAATTTTAAAAACAAAAGGAGAATTAAGACAATTAATAGATGTATATGCAATTTTAGGCGACGAGAAAAAGATTGCCGAACAAATGAGCGTTTTTACACCGGATATCGTTTATCAGGTTTATATGAATGACTTTTTAGCAGCAAACGTTTCCGGAAGGGATAATTTAGAAAAAGAATTTAACGGTCACGCAGCTCAGGTAAAAACTTATTTCACATTAAACGGACAACATAAAGTTGAAATAGATGGAGATGCTGCAAGTGGTGTCTCTTTTTCTCAGATAAAAATGATAAGAGAATCTGAAGGCAAAGATGTTTTAACAGACTATAGCGTTAAATACGAAGATAAATATATAAATGAAAGCGGAAAATGGTTCATAAAAGAGCGAATTGGATATTTTGTAATTATTGAATCCAGAGTAGTGGGTAATTAAATATTTTTTTTACTTATATCATTAATTAAATACAGGGCAAGGAAAGTTTTTCTTTGCCCTGTATTTGTATATGGCCATTTGTTGAAAGGTATTTTTTAAATGTGGCTTTATATATAGGTGTTTACCATTGTTGATGTTAACGTTTCATTATGTTTTTTCTTTCAAAAAAAGGGAGTAACTTGCGCTAAATTAATTGCAATTAATAATGACGATTTCAAATTTTTATTTAACAAATAATGACTTGATGAGCCTTATGGGCACGTTATTGTATTTGCATGACGATACTTTCTTAAAAAGTTCGAAAGAGTTTATTAATTAAGCCCTGTCAAAACTCTGGACAGGGATTCTTTCATCCGGAACGCTCATTTATTTAATCTTCAATTTTCATTGGGATTAAGATATCATTGAATTCAACACACACAAGAGCTATAAAACATTCAATGAAGAGTTATTATCTTACCTATGAAAATATGGAGCAAACAGAAAGTTATGTCACAATCACAAAATATTATTTTAACAACAGGAATATACGATTTAATTAAAGATCACGTAAGAAGAAAAAAAGTAACAGTAGAAGAAGAAGTATTATTGCTTCATGAACTTAAAAAAGCCACACAGGTACTTAGAAGAGATTTACCGGAAGATATTGTTTCTGTAAACCGAAGAGTAACGTATAAAGATTGTACAACCAATGAGGAAAAAACGGTTGTGTTTGTAGGCCCTGAAAGAAACAAAGTAAGTAAAAACAGAATTTCTATTCTTTCTGATGAAGGAATAGCAATGGTAGGATATAAAGAAGGAAATGTTGTAGAATGGCCTGCTAAAAAAGGAAATCTAAAACTGGAAATCTTAAAAGTAGAAGAAGTAGCGTAACGTACTTTTTTAATATAAAAACATCCCAAAAAGAAATTTTCTTGATGGGATGTTTTTTTATGATATATATTAAAAATCAGCTTTAATTCTCACAGAAAGCACCAATTTGCTGTAAATGCTTTTCGGTCTGGTATTTATTAAAGTTGTCCCATTGAGGCGGAGAACTTGTTTTTTGTCCGTACATCGCATCAAGGCAAATGTTGTTGTCTTTGTACATATCGTGTAAAACTGCCAGAATTTTAAAGAAAAATTCATCTAACAATGTGATAGCTTCAAATTCTGATTTTAATGTATTGTAATTAGCATCTGAAGGATTTAACAATTGCAGTAAATCCAAAACTTCCTGTTTTTCCTCTTCATTAATTTCTGTGGCATAACCCATTTTTAAAGTTTTAAAAACAAGATTGTTCCAGGCTTTGCTGTCGTGCGCCCATTGCACATCAGGAAGGTTTAAAGAATGCTCGCAAATTAGGATAATACCAAAAAGAACATCGTTTAAGTATTCTGCCGGAAATTCATCAAAACTTCTGAATTCGAAACCGCTTTGGTACATTTTTTCCTGATTAAAATCAAGACCAACTTCAGATAACATTTCGTATTCCATATCAGCTTCAATCTGATCTCTCCACCAAATGTTTTCTTCTTTTTCAAATTTTAGTAATTTTCTAAAATCATCAACATTATAAGTCAGGATTTTACCTTTTGGCATCGCTTTATTATACGTTCCCACGCCTATGTAGCGCGACATTGCATTTCGCATAGAACCCAGAGTAAATTTTTTGTCCAGACTGTAAGTATCACTTATCACGCCCATAATATCAGGACTCCCAAGAGTAGCAATAAAGAAAGGTTCAAACCATTGCAATAAATAAATGGCATTGGCATGCGTTCTTTCGAATTCAGTATAATCTACAATTCGACTATCTTCAGTTAGTGATGGTAAAGTAATATGAAAATGGTACGTTCCGTTATTAAACAAAACCAGGTTTTCCTGATTGGTCATGAACATATTAAGTCCGTTGTTATAATCCGGAAAGTTTAATTTTCCGTTTAATACAGACGATTCATTGATCTTGTCAAGGAATAGTTTTTTAGTCGCTCTTAGTTCTTTGCACGATTCACCAATAGTTCTGTTCTCGAAATATTTGGTTACAAATTCGATCGAATCACCATCAAAATGTACAGATCCCATTGTTTTGTTTCTTTGGGTAATCATGCTCTGAATGTTGTACGGCTGATCTTCAAGGAAAAGCTCCATGATCGATTTGCCCAGATAATCAGGATTCTCAGTGGGTTGTGCAATCATTTCACCAGTTGCTGTGTCTACTAATGGTTTGATTGGAGATAACATTTTGTGCTGATAATTGATATCGAGTTTTTCCAGCGAATGACTGTTCATCATTCTGCTCACTTTATAGTTTTCATTCAAACCAAAAGCTTTCTTTAAAATAGGGGCTAAGCTTTCAGGTTTGTAACATTTTCTATAATCGATACTGTATTTCTCAAAACCAATTTTTTCTTGTATAAATTCACCAGAAACTATTAGGGATTCTTCAAATTGCATGTAGGTTTCGTTTTCCAATCCTATTCCCCAATAATATTTTTTTGTCTGATTGTCTTTCATTTATACTTACTTTCTTTTTTTAAGGTTATTTTAATTTATAAAGTCATTTTAATTCAGGAATATAAATTCAATCTGTTAAAACCAGAGACAAGAAACCTATAACGGATTAAGCATATTGTTGCCTCCATTATAAAAGTTTTCGTTTACTTTTAAAAATATAGGAATTTATATTTTAGATTTATTGCCATTTTATCGACGGAAACATCAATTAAGAAGTACAATTTTATAATAAGGTTATAAAATCACTATTGTTATTAATTGCTTTTGTATCAATAATTTAAGCAAGAGAATAGCTAAATCACAACTTTTAGTATTCTTGTTTTTTCTAAGTTGCAAAAGTAGTTTTTTATTATCGTATTTGCAAGAAGTTAACTCGCTGATAATCAATATTTTTTTTTGAATGCCGGAACAATTCTTCCAAATGTGTTTTTATTCGTGATAATACAGCACGTAGGAGGAATATAACTCGTCATTCCACCAGTCTTCCCTGATTTCTGCGAAGTAATTGTAATTCAGTTTTCCGGCTTGAGATTGCAGCGGATATACTACAATTCCATTTTCGCGATACGCTTTATGCAAATCAGTTTCAGGAACAACGGGAACAATATGTCCTGAAAGACCTTTTTCTCTTCTTTTGGCACAAATGATTCCAATTCCGCCATTGGCATTTACCTTATTCTGCATTTCATCAACCGTAGCTATTCTTTCCCAGCCAAAACTCGCTCCCCATTCCGGGAACCAATCGTGTATGGCGCTGGAATAAATACGATCGACCGTTTGCTCAAAAACAGGTTCTACATCTTCACCGTTTAAAACTTTTTCGAGAGAATCAGGTGTCCACCAAACGGTTGGGAGGTATACTTTAGAAAAATAGCAATAGTCATACGAGTACACATTGCAATAGGTGTCTTCGACTGTTTTTTGATATCTTAAGTTGTGTTCAACATCTAATTTTTCAATCAGTTGGGCAATACTTTCTTTTTTAGTAGCAGCATTCGTTAAATCTCTAAACGGAATAGTGGAATCCATAAGAGGTTTTTCTTTCATTTCCATAGAATCCAGACGAGATTCTGGATCGGGTAACAAATCAGCTTTTTTTATTTTCGTATTCGATATTGTATTATCATCTAAGGGTAACGATGCTACTGATACAGTATGTTTTTCCATCTTGACTGCTTAAAATTAATTGGCTTATCGTTACTTTAATTGATTGTTTATGCAACGTAATTTGATTGGCCAGCGGGTAAATGTAAGGATTTTAAACTTTCTAGAGAGTTTAAAAAAGCGACAAATTGCAGAAAATAACAGAATAAGCAGGATAATATCGTTGTTTTTAAATACAAAAAATGGCATACGATAGGCATGCCATTTTTTTTAATTTTAATATTTAATAATGTGATTTATTCATCGTCTTTATTAAGATCATTCTGTTTGTTAGTAACAGAAGTATCTTTATTGATGGTTTTATCCTTATCTTCGGTCTGTTCTGATTTGACATTAGAGATGTTTTCAAGATCAATTTCAGTATTTAGATCTTCTTTGAATTTTTCCTCATATCGGTACGGATCTTCATCTCTTGCATAATTGTCATGATCAACAAGTGTTTCCTGGTCGATATAATCAGGATCGCCTTCTACAAATTCCGGGATAGGTTCTGTAGTAATGGTTCGTTTATATTGATCGTCGCTCTGAATGTTATTTCCATCAACTAGCGTATTTTGATCAATAAAATCAGGGTCTGTCTGACCGTATTCGTTGCTGTTTTGCTTTTCCATAACGCTATTTTTTTAAATTAAACTTTTTTACTGACTGAAGCTTTTATGTCTTTTTCTATTAAAAGAAATAGTAAAGCTTACTTTTTTAAGGCGTGTATTTTACAAATTTAGTGCAGAGGTTACTGGTATTCATTACAGGAAAATAAATTATAGTTGCATAATTTGTAGGTTTTAATAAAGTATAAGATTAAATCGATTTTTTTGAATCTAATGAATAGCAATTTTAACAGATTCATTTTAAACTTAAAATTAAAGAAGTTTTAAGTTGAAGTTTTAACAGGAAAACGTTTTTACTTGTTGTTAATTTTTACTAAAGTAGCTGGATTCTGCTGTTTACAGAGAATAAAACAACAATAACAAGCGTTCTTAAACAAAACTATATTATGGGCTTATTTGATTTTATGATAGTGGAAATAGCTATGGATTTGGGAACAGCGAATACTTTAATAATTTATGACGGAAAAATTGTAGTAGATAGTCCATCGATTGTGGCAAGAGATATAAGAAACGGAAAAATTATTGCTGTAGGCAAAGAGGCCAGTTTAATGCAGGGTAAAACACACGAAAATATTAAAACAATCCGACCGCTTAAAGACGGTGTAATTGCAGATTTTGATGCGTCGGAAAAAATGATTAACTGGTTTATCAATAATATACCGGAAATAAAAAAAAATCTTTTTAAGCCTTCTTTGCGAATGGTGGTTTGTATCCCCAGCGGTATTACCGAGGTTGAGATGAGAGCGGTAAAAGAGTCATGCGAACGTGTAAACGGAAAAGAAGTATTCCTGATTCATGAGCCTATGGCGGCTGCTATAGGGATGGGTATTGATGTTATGCTGCCTCAGGGTAATATTATTGTGGATATTGGAGGAGGAACCACTGAAATCGCGGTTATTGCCCTTGGCGGAATTATTTGCGATAAATCGATCAAGATTGCCGGTGACGTTTTCACGAATGATATCTTATATTATATGAGAACACAGCATAATTTGTATATTGGAGATGCCACGGCAGAAACGATAAAAATTGAAGTAGGTTCCGCAATGGAAGAACTCGAACAACCGCCTAATGATATGCTCGTTCGCGGAAGAGATTTGCTTACCGGAAAACCCAAAGAGATCAAAATCACCTATAGAGAAATTGCGAAAGCACTGGATAAATCGATTCTTAGAATCGAAGATGCTATTATGGTAACGCTTTCGCTAACTCCGCCTGAATTGGCTGCCGACATTTACAATACAGGTTTATATCTGGCAGGAGGAGGAGCAATGCTTCGTGGTCTCGATAAAAGGATTTCTCAAAAAACAGATTTACCCGTTTATATTGCCGAAGATCCTTTAAGAGCTGTAGTGAGAGGTACTGGGGTTGTATTAAAAAATATTGCCAAATACAAAAGTGTGTTGATAAAGTAAATTTGTCAATTGAATATTTGTAATATAAAAAAACCTCGCCGATTGGCGAGGTTTATTGTTTCTATTCTTTGTCGATTATCTTTGCGGGCACGGAAAGAATTTCCGCGCTGTCGTTGCGCATATGCGAGCGATCGGGGTTAGTGTGGGAGCTATACTTGTACTGCTAATTTTGAATTATTGAATTTATATATTATCACAAATAGCAAACAATATAATACAAGACCCACTACTAACCGAGTAAAATATTATCAGGGTAAACATTTTTTTAATTATTTTATCACCTACTATAAATGTAAATATTCCTAGAACTGATGTTTTGCATTTTATGCGATATTACTATAATTCGTAGATGCAATAATTAATCAAATGATTCAACGTGTCCATTATTATTTGGATGAAGTCTAGGATTACCCAACAAACCAACAGTATAACAATTTGTTTTTCTATAGTACTCAGGAGTGGGAATAGCGTTTTCATCCAGATGCCAATTTGTCTTAATCTTATATTTTGTTGTATCTAAATGTACTGTTACTATTTTTGATTTGTCATTTACTAATTGCCATCCTCCCTTCTCAATAAACCAGCAGATACCAATTTCATCAGCTAACTCTGTAACGTCGGAAATATTTAGTTTGACATAATCGCTTTGCGGTACCTTATCTAATTTTCCTAAAGCTATAATTCTTTCATTTTTTGAATAATCGGTCAGTATTGTAATCACCTGTGTTTTATCCTTATTGTATAAATACAATCGACCGCTCCGACTATGTGATTTACAATTGAGAAATACCAAAGTTAACAATAACAAAAAAAGAAAATTTCTTATATTCTTGAAGAATATTATCATACAATATAATTTTAATCATTAAAAAAAACCGATCGCGCAGATTTATCTCAGCAACGATAGCGCGGAAATTCTTTCCGTGCCCGCAAAGATTGGTTTGTTTTCTTTGAAAATCTAAAATACGCATTAATTTGTTAGACTTTTGTTTTAATGATTTGTTTTGTGTCTTACTGTTGCGGGCACGGATTGCAAATCCGCGCTATCGGGTTAAAATCATTTAACCATTTAATTAGAAAAATCCGTTTTTATCAGCGTTTTCGCTTTAGCGAATCAGTAAAATCAGCGTCTAATTTTGTCGCGGATAAAACAGATTTACTTCGTAAAAACGCGGATAAAAACAGATTTGATTTGCAATAATTTTATTTTCTAAAAGCTTAACTTAATGACATTGGGCGCGAGCATCTTGCTAGTGAACGGAAAGCAATATTTTCAAATTTAATATAATTTCTTTTTAAGATGAGTTTTTAAATGATCTGATTCTATTATATTTTATACCTTAAAATATCATTGCTTCTATATACAATCAACAAATAACCCGATCGCGCAGATTTATCTCAGCAACGATAGCGCGGATTTGCAATCCGTGCCCGCAAAGATTGGTTTGTTTTCCTTGAAAATCTAAAATACGCATTAATTTGTTAGACTTTTGTTTTAATGATTTGTTTTTGTGTCTTACTGTTGCGGGCACGGATTGCAAATCCGCGTTATCGGGTTAAAATCATTTAACCATTTAATTAGAAAAATCCGTTTTTATCAGCGTTTTCGCTTTAGCGAATCAGTAAAATCAGCGTCTAATTTTGTCGCGGATAAAACAGATTTACTTCGTAAAAAC
>Ga0247815_10000059_pt1 | contig 81391 bp, 72 predicted proteins | sample UWRJL194509B1_FD_181014 | JGI IMG/M metagenome (GOLD analysis project Ga0247815, IMG submission 181014) | Plant litter microbial communities from Arlington Agricultural Research Station in Wisconsin, United States - UWRJ-L194-509B-1 | ecosystem: Environmental > Terrestrial > Plant litter >... | reverse complement strand
GAAGAAACCTCTAAACGTTCCGGTAATTTTGCTTTTTCTTCTTCGTCCCAATCGCCTAAAACGTAGTCTACTTGCTGTCCTTTTTTAAACTGATCGCTGATTCCAAATCGGAAACGGGTATATTGCTGCGTATTCAAAACAAGATTGATGTTTTTAAGTCCGTTATGTCCGCCATCGCTCCCTTTTGGCTTGATTCTGATAGTTCCGAAAGATAAGTTTAAATCATCCGTAATAACCAGGATATTCTCTAGCGGAATATTTTCTTTGTCCATCCAGTATTTTACGGCTTTACCGCTTAAATTCATATAGGTGTTTGGCTTAAGCAGAAAAAAGGTTCTTCCTTTGAATTTATATTCGGCAAGTGCTCCCAATTTCACGGTTTCGAATGAAAGGCTTTCTTTCCTGGCGAAAAAGTCAAGAACTTTAAATCCGATGTTGTGTCTTGTATTTACGTATTCGGCTCCTATATTACCCAGTCCTACGATTAAATATTTTTTACTCACGCTTTTTATATTGTTTTTTGGGTGTTCGTGAACCTCCGGTTTTTTATTATCTATGTTTTCTTCTTTTTGTGTTGATGAAAACAGTTTTGTTATCCATTTTATCATGAATGCAAAAGTAAGATTAATTAGAGAATGTGACAATTGGTTAATTAGATAATTAGAGAATGTGGCAATTAGATAATTTAATCTTAACCGCAAAGTTCACAAGGGGTTACGCGAGGGACGCTAAGAAGGGGACGCGGATGACACGGATTTGAACTGATTAACGCGGATTTTTTTCTTAGAAACTTAGAATCTTAGTAGCTCAGAAACTTATAAAAACGAATCATTCTTACTAGCCCTGACAGCAGCGGTATCCTTTTTTTGGCTTCTTTAGCCAGAAAAAGATATAGCGGATGGCAGGAATGTCACGTCTTGAAAACCTTCAACTTCTGCTCCTGAAAAATTTTAAAATTAGATATGTCATTAGATAATTATTCTTAACCGCAAGGTTCGCAATGGTTTTACGCAAAGTACGCTAAGAATTTCATCTTAGAAACTCAGCATCTTAGAAACTTAGATGCTAAAAAAAAAGCACCAATCTTTCGATTGATGCTTTTTGTATTGATTTGAAAAAAATTATTTTTTCTTTCCTTTTGCAGGAGCTTTTGCAGCTTTTGCAGCTTCCTGAGCAGCTTTCATAGCAGCACGAGAAATTCTTACCTGAGCAACAACTGTGTTGTCTGGGTGCATCACTTTGTATTCTGGAGCACCAACTTTAGTAACATATAATTTGTTACCCATTTCAAGCGGTGTAATGTCAGCTTCAACAAAATCAGGAAGATCTTTAGGTAAAGCTTTAACTTTTAATTTACGAGTGTTTAAACGTAAAACACCACCTGCAAGAACACCTTTTGATGTACCAACAACTTTTACCGGAACTTCCATAGTGATTTCTTTGTCATCAAATAATTGAAAGAAGTCAATGTGTAAGATCTTGTCAGATACAGGGTGAACCTGAATATCTTGCAAAATTGCATTGAATGATTTTCCTTTTCCAAGCTCAATCACAACTGTGTGTGCATTTGGAGTATAAACCAAGTTTTTGAACGCTGCAGCGTCTGCTGAGAAGTGTACTGCCTGATTTCCTCCGTATAACACGCAAGGAACCGCTCCAGCATTACGTAAGGCTTTAGTTGACACTTTGCCCACGCTTTCTCTTTCTGATCCTTTAATTGTAATCGATTTCATTGTAAAAAAAATATAGTTATTAATAAATATTCTTGTTTGCTATGCTTTAGGCAATACGCTTTAAGCTTTAGGCTTTTTTAAAATGAGAATAGAGCTTATGGCTTAAAGCCTAAAGCATATGGCTTCTACATTATAAATTTTCCACTAATGGAATTGTTGTGGTGCACCATGTGCATAACTTCGGCAAAAAGAGGTGCACAACTCACGACTCTTATTTTCTTTGATTCTTTCTTTAACGGAATAGAATCGGTCACTATTAACTCGCTTAATTTTGAGTTTTCAATTTTTTCGTATGCGCCGCCAGATAAAATAGCGTGTGTACAAATTGCTCTAACGCTTAATGCTCCTTTTTCGATCATTAAATCGGCAGCTTTTGCCAATGTTCCGCCAGTATCGATCATATCGTCTACCAGTATTACGTTACGGCCTTTTACTTCACCAATCAGCTCCATAGTGTCGATAACGTTGGCTGCTTTTCTTTGTTTGTAACAGATTACTACATCTGATTCTAAAAACTTAGAGTAAGCGTATGCTCTTTTTGAACCTCCCATATCAGGAGATGCAATGGTTAAATTGTCTAATTTCAAACTTTCTACATATGGTAAAAAGATGGTAGATGCAAATAAATGATCTACTGGTTTTTCGAAAAACCCTTGAATTTGATCTGCGTGCAAATCCATTGTCATTACTCTTGTCGCTCCGGCAGCATCTAATAAATTAGCGACTAATTTTGCTCCAATCGGTACTCTTGGCTTATCTTTTCTGTCTTGTCTTGCCCAGCCAAAATAGGGCATAACAGCTGTAATATGTCTTGCAGATGCACGTTTTGCTGCATCAATCATTAGTAACAATTCCATCAAATTATCAGCAGTTGGAAAAGTAGAACACACGATAAAAACGCGTAATCCTCTGATTGACTCTTCGTAAGATGGTTGAAATTCTCCATCACTATACGTTGACATCGTTACTTTGCCCAGCGGAATTCCGTATTGTTCCGCAATTTTTTCTGCAAGATAAACACTTTGTGAACAAGCAAAAATTTTAGCTTCTGGTTCTAGGTGCGACATTATAATTTGTTGTTTTATTCCGCTACGCTACATCAATTCGGCTATTTCGTTTGTCTTAGCCAGATCAATGTATTTGCCTCGGGTGTAGTTAGTTGTGTGTGCTTCGTTTTAACGAGCTGCAAATTTAGAAAATTTATTGGAGACTGAAAGGAAAAATTTAAGTATTTTTAGTAGAACATTTAATTTAATTTTTTACATTTGCACCGTGTTAAAGGAATAAGCACAGTTATGGCAACATACATTCTTATTCTATTGCGTTAAAATAATTGATTTATTCGTTATTTTTTCGTCTGCTAAGCCCGGATGGCGGAATTGGTAGACGCGCTGGTCTCAAACACCTGTGGGAAACCGTGCCGGTTCGACTCCGGCTCCGGGTACAAAAGCCTCTTCAGCAATGAAGAGGCTTTTTTGGTTTAATGCTGTTTTTTGTAAACATTGCCAACGGTTTCAACCGTTGGGAACGCAATACATTTCCTCATTTTCATTCCACGGTTAAAAACCGTGGGCTATACTCAATATAATTACATTCATTTTAAATAAACTCACAACTCGCCTCATGCAAAACCGGAAAATTGCAGGAATTGGCTATAAAACACAATTGATTCGCTTTTGTATGTAGTTCTAAAGCCAATTCAATTTGATCGAAATTTGAGATTTTTACTTTCGGAAATAATTTCACGGCAACAAAGCGCCCGCTTCCATCTGCACTAACTTCGAGCGTTGCTTCGGCATGGTCTGAATATTCAAGAACTTCAATTCCGTTTTGAGCGCAAACGTATAAATAAGACATCATATGGCAGGAAACCAAACTGCTCAACAATAAATCTTCAGGATTGTATAATTCAGGATCGCCTTTGAAAGCTTTTGCAGCTGACACATTTAGAACAGGCTTTCCTTCAATTATAATTTTATGACTTTTATTGTAATATCTCTTTGTTGAATCTTCCTGAATTTGATTTGAAGTCCATTTAGCTTCTGCTTTAAAAAGATGTTTCATTTTTCTTTCGTTTAATTTGCAAAATTAAGCTTTTATAGAGTTGCAAGTGAATTAATCTCGCAAAGTCGCAGAGTTTTGACACAATCTTGTCATTTTTGATGAAGGAGAAACCACAATAGAAACTCCGCTCCAAATGTCACCAATCTTTATCGGTTTTCGTGTTATTTCCTTCGTCGAAATGAAAAAAACAAATAAATTCGTGACAATTAGTGCTATTCGCGGCCAACTTTTAATCCATAAAAAAACCTCGAAAGCAAGACTTTCGAGGTTTCTTGAAACTAAACTAACTAATATAATTTCAGAATTATTTTTTAACAGAAAACTTAAACGTTGTTTTTGTTTTATAGTTTTCTCCCGGATTTAAAACCGTTGTCGGGAAATTCTTTTGGTTTGGAGAATCCGGATAATGTTCTGTTTCTAAACAAAAACCGGTTCTGTGCGCATAAGTTCCTCCGTTGCGCATTGGTAAAGTTCCGTCAAGGAAATTTCCTGAATAAAACTGAATTCCAGGTTCGTCTGTCGTTACTTCTAACAATCTGCCGCTTCCTGCATGGTATGCCGTTGCAATAATTGTTTTTCCTTTTTCAGGATTGTTCAGCACCCAGCAGTGATCGTAACCTTTCCCTCTTTCTAATTGCTCATTTTTAACTTCAATATCTTTTCCAACTAATTTTGGCTTTCTGAAATCGAAAGGCGTATTGGCTACATCTTCTAATTTTCCTGTTGGAATTAAAGTTGCATCTACCGGAACTATTTTGTCTGCATTTAAGCTGATTTCATGATCTAAGATTGTTTTAGAAAAATCTCCGGACAAATTAAAATACGTGTGCTGTGTTAAATTAACAACTGTTTTTTTATCTGTTGCTGCTTCGTATAAAACTTCTAACTGATTATCGTTTGTCAACTTATAGGTTACAAAAACCTGTAAGTTTCCAGGATAACCTTCTTCCATATCTTTGCTTAAGTATGACAATTTTAAAGAAGCTGTTTCACCAGACTTAACCTCATCTGCTTTCCACACTACTCTAAAGAAACCTTCAGGTCCTCCGTGCAAAGCGTTTGGCGCATTATTGATTGCCAGTTGATACTCTTTTCCGTCTAAAGTGAATTTCCCTTTAGCGATTCGGTTTCCATATCTTCCGATAAGAGCGCCAAAAAACGGGTTCTCCTTATTATATTGTTCCAAAGAATTAAAACCAATTACCACATTTTCAGCAACACCTTCTTTATTCGGTACTTTCAAATCTGTTATAATGCCTCCAAATGTGATGATGTCCACTTCCATCCCATTTTGGTTTTTCAGTTTATAGCTATCTATTTTTTCTCCTTTTGGAGTGGTTCCATAAGAGGATTTTTCTATCGTAACTTTAGCTTTTTCTTTTGAAGAAACTGTGGTATCATCCATTTTTTTATCGTTTTTGCATTGAACTGAAATTGCTGCCAAACTCATTAGGCCGATGCCAAAAATACAACGTTTTAATACATTCATAAATAATAGTTTTTAAGTTAGTAAAGTCTTAAAGTCGAAAATCAACAAGTCAAGTGCTTCAAAGTAACTAAATCTTTACGACTTATAACATTCAAATTTATGACATTCGACTTTTGACTAAATTAAAGTCCGTGTTGAAACAAATGAAAGTATGCTTCGTTTGCATTGATTTTATCTTTAAATTCTCTTACGGTTGTTTTTTCATCAATAACCAATAATTCGATTCCTGCAATATCTGCAAAATCTTCCATGTATTCTGTTGTAATGGCTTGGCTGTAAACTGTATGGTGCGCTCCTCCGGCAAGAATCCATGCTGTTGCAGCGATATCAAGATTTGGTTTACAATCCCATAAAACTCTGGCAACCGGTAATTTTGGTAAATCTGCCATTGGTTTTATTGCTTCTACTTCGTTTACAATTAAACGGAAACGGTTCCCCATATCTACCAAAGAAACGTTGATAGCCTCTCCAGCAGGAGAATTAAACACCAAACGCGCAGGATCTTCTTTTCCGCCAATTCCTAACGGATGCACTTCGCATGAAGGTTTTGCATCTGCAATCGATGGGCAGATCTCCAACATATGCGATCCTAAAACATACGATTTTTGAGGCGTGAAATGGTACGTATAATCTTCCATGAAAGAAGTTCCTCCTTCAAGACCTACATTCATTACTTTTAATGCTCTCACCATCGCAGCTGTTTTCCAGTCGCCTTCTCCACCAAAACCATAACCGTCGGCCATTAATCTTTGTGTTGCAATTCCTGGTAATTGTTTCCAGGCGCCCAGGTTTTCAAACGTATCTGTAAAAGCTCCAAAACCTCCTTCTTCAAGGAAAGCTCTTAAACCTAATTCAATTTTAGCTGCTTCAACCAAAGAACTTCTTTGTGCGCCGCCTTCTTTTAATGTATCAGTTAAACTATAAGATTGTTCGTAAACAGCCAATAAATCGTTTAGTGCTGCATCTGTAACTTTTTCAATATGTTTGGTAACATCTGATGAATCAAAACCATTCACTGACATTCCGAAACGAATCTGAGCCTCTACTTTATCACCTTCTGTAACCGCAACTTCACGCATATTGTCTCCAATACGAGCTACTTTCAGGTTTTGAAGTTCATCCCAGCCTAAAGCTACTCTTGTCCAGATCCCTAATTTGTTTTGAACTCTTTCATCTTCCCAATGCCCCACAACCACTTTGCGCTTTTTACGCATTCTAGACATGATAAAACCAAACTCACGATCGCCGTGCGCTGATTGATTCAGGTTCATGAAATCCATATCGATAGATCCCCACGGAATTTCAGCATTGTATTGTGTGTGCAGATGGCAGATAGGTTTTTTTAGAATACTCAAACCGCCAATCCACATTTTAGCCGGTGAAAAAGTGTGCATCCAGGCAATAATTCCGATACAGTTTTTAGCAGAATTTGCAGCTAAACAAACATCTAGAATTTGAGCAGGAGATTTTACAACATCTTTATAAACCACTTTAACCGGTATTTTTGATGCTCCGTCTAATCCTTTTGCAATTATTTGAGAATGTTCTGCTACTTTTCTTAGTGTTTCTTCACCGTATAATTCCTGGCTTCCTACTACAAACCATACTTCTTTTTGAGAAATGTCAATCATGTCTTTTGTTTATTTTGTTTCAAGTTTCAGGTTTCACGTTATTGGAATCTGAAAACTCGAATTGTTATTTTTAGTTTTGTTTCAAGTTTGCTTTGTTTCACGTTTCAAGTTTGCTTTGCGTTCCAACAACCTGAAACAAAAAAAACCTGAAACCTGAAATAAACTTTCTATTGTCCGTAATACGAATCTTTTCCGTGTTTACGATTGTAATGTTTTTTTATTAGGGAGTCTTTTAATCTTGGCGCGTTTGGGTTTATCTGTAAAGTCAGGTACGCCATTTCGGCTACGACTTCTAAAACTTTACTGTTGTATACTGCTTTTGCAGCGTTTTTTCCCCATGCAAACGGACCGTGATTTCCAATCAAAACCATTTCTACTTCTTCATAAGAAAGATTTTTTTCTTTGAAGCAATCCAAAATCTGAATTCCGGTATTGTGTTCGTAGTTTCCTTCAATAAGCGCATCTGCCATTGGCGGCGCGCACGGAATATCTGCCGTTAAATGGTCTGCATGTGTGGTTCCGAAAATTGGAATATCCTGCTGTGACTGCGCCCAGGCTACAGAATAGGTTGCATGTGTATGAGCAACACCGCCAATATTGGGCCAGTTTTTATATAAATAAGCATGCGTTTTGGTGTCTGATGACGGACGCATTGTTCCTTCAATAATATTGTTATCAAAATCGACAATCACAATATCTTCCGGTTTTAAGTCTTCATAAGGAACGCCGCTTGGTTTAATGGCAAAAACACCATTTTCCCTATCGACCGCACTTACATTTCCAAAAGTATATACTACGAGGTTCAATGCATTTAACTGCATATTAGCTTCGTAACATTCTTGTTTTAAATCTTTATAAAGAGAGCTCATGCTGAGAAATTTTAATAGTTGGATCTTCGTAAGCACTTAATTGATCGTAAGCAACAAGCAATTTGTTATACGCTGCTACTTTATCTAATTGAGGGAAATATTCTCCGTCAAAATCGCTTCCCATTTTTTGGCTTGCCCCAATTACATCCGGGTAAATTCCGGCGGCAACCGCTGCATAAATCGCCGCTCCTAAAGCAGGAGTCTGATCTGAAGCTGCAATTTTAATGGGTTTGTTTAAAACGTTAGCCAAAGTCTGCATGATAAAAGGAGATTTACGGGCAACGCCTCCAATTCCGATAACGCTGTCAATTTTTACGCCTTCTTCTTCAAAACGATCTACGATTTTCTTTGCTCCAAAACAAATGGCATTTACCAAAGCTTTAAAGATATGCGGTGCTTTTGTACCTAAAGATAAATTAGAAATCGCGCTTTTTAATTCCTGATTGGCATCTGGAGTTCTTCTTCCGTTGATCCAGTCTAATGCAATTGGAAGACTTTCTGAAACGGCAATTTTCTCCGCTTCTTTTGTTAATTCAATAATCAGTTTATCGCTGAATTCTTCTCTCAACTGCTCTTTTTGTGCATCATTTAAAACAGTAGAAGCCGTTAATAAATGATCTGTCGGCCACAATAATAATTCTTTGTACCAGGCCAATAAATCGCCAAAAGCAGATTGTCCGGCTTCTAGGCCAATATAACCCGGAATTACTGAACCATCCACCTGACCGCAGATACCGCGAACGGTTTTAGTTCCAACGTCTTCTTTTGAACCTACTAAAATATCGCAGGTCGAAGTTCCCATAACGCGAACTAAAGTGTTTTCTCCAATTTTAGCGCCAACAGCACCCGAATGTGCATCGAAAGTTCCTACGGCTACGATTGTATCTGTAGAAAGCCCTAAACGATCTGCCCATTCTTTGCTTAATGTTCCGGCTGCTAAATCAGAAGTATAGGTTTCATCGTATAAATTACCACGAAGCTGTGCTAAATACGGATGTAGTTTTTCTAAGAATTCAACTGGAGGCAAGCCATTCCAGTCTTCGTGCCACATGGCTTTATGTCCTGCTGCGCAACGGCTTCTTTTAAAGGTTTTTAAATCTTTATCTTCAATTAATAAATATGTCATTAAATCGCAGTGCTCCATCCAGGTGTGTGCTGCATTTCGAACTGCTTCATCTTCTCTGGCTATGTGCAGGATTTTTGCCCAAAACCATTCTGATGAATAAATACCGCCTACATATTTGGTAACGTTTTCTCCGCCCCAGCTTACTGCCAGTTCGTTGATTTCGTTTGCTTCATTGATTGAGGTATGATCTTTCCAAAGTACCATCATTGCATTCGGGTTTTCCTCAAAACCTTTTGTCAATGCCAATGGAATTCCGTCTTTTGTTACAGGAACCGGAGAAGATCCGGTCGTGTCAATACAAATTCCTCTAACTTGCGAAGGATCTACGCCGCTTTCTTTAACAACGGTCTGAATCGTAATTTCCAATCCTTCAATATGATCTAAAGGATGCTGACGAAATCGATTTGCAGCTGCGTCACAATACTGTTTGTTTTTCCATCTTTTATAATGAGAAACATTTGATGCTAACTCCTGCCCATTTTCAGTATCGATCAACATCGCTCGAACAGAATCTGTTCCGTAGTCCAATCCTATAACGTAATTTTTCATTTCGAAATTCATTTTTTAATAATGACAAATATAGTATAATTAATTTATAAGTGTATAAAAAACACTTAACAAAAATCAATGCTGTAATTTTTACAAATAATGCATCAAAACAGTCATTTAGAATCAAAACAGAAAACAAACGTTAATTTTACATTTATTCTGCTGCGATTACTTCATCTTAATTTTCAGAACTGTAACAGAATAGGCCGGGAAATCGTATTGAACTTTATTGCCGTTTAGCTTAAATTCGCTTTCTTTCGGGCTGATTTTCATCGGAGATTCAAAAGAATTCTCATCATTTATTCCGTCTCCTTTTAAAATTACGGCGGTCCCTTTACTTTCTAATTTTGCTCCTTTTAAATCAATCGAAACATTTTGAGCCGTTGCAGCAGCATTCACGATTTTCAGAATTACTTCTTTAGAATTCACATCTTTTACTGCTGAGGCAAACAAATCATTTTGTCCTGTAACTGGTTTTCCGTCTTTTGTAATGGCAATTAAATCTGTTCCTTTGTTATTAGAAAACAACTTCTGAACATAATAATTTGGTGTTCCGTACGATTGTAAATTGTTAAACCAAATCATATCCGGTGTCCATTGCCAGCCTTCTACGTGAGCCAGTAAAGGTGCGTAAGAGGTCAGCTGTACCACTTCTGCATTACGTTCCATTCCGGTCATGAAAGCCGCTTCAGAGAAAGCACATTCCCAGTTATTTTTGTTGTCGGGGCTTGCAATTGCAACACTTTGAGCCGCATATTCTCCCGCAAAAATCTTTGGTCCTTTACGATCGTAATTGTCGTAACGTGTTACGTTTTTACGAAACCAGGCCGGATCTTTATAATAATGTTCGTCGACTACTTCTACATTTAATTTTTTAAGTGCTGCCATGCCGTAATCAAAATAATCTCCGTCAGGAAACGGACCTGTTCCGGAAACAATGGTAATGTCTGGATATTTTGATTTGATGGCTTTTTGAAACACTTTGAAGCGCTCGATATAATCTGGTCCCCATTGCTCATTTCCAACTCCAATAAATTTTAAATTGAATGGTTTTGGATGTCCCATATCAGCCCTAACTTTTCCCCAGGCTGTGCTGGTGCCGCCGTTTGCAAATTCAATTAAATCTAAAGCGTCCTGAACATACGGATCTAACTGATCCATCGGCACTAGCTCTCCTGTGTTGAATTGACAGGCCATTCCGCAACTTAAAATTGGAAGCGGAGAAGCACCGATATCTTCAGAAAGCTGGAAATATTCAAAAAATCCTAAACCAAAACTCTGAAAATAATCCGGTGCTGGTCTATGTGCAAATTCTATGTTCCAACGATTGATCATGGTTTCTCTGTCGTCAACATTTCCAACAGATTTTTTCCATTGATAACGTTCTGCCAAAGTTTTTCCTTCCACAATACAGCCTCCCGGAAAACGTAAAAATCCTGGTTTTAAATCGTATAATAATTGTACTAAATCAGCACGCAGACCATTTTTTCTTCCTTTCCATGTATCCTCCGGAAATAGGGAAATTGCATCTAAATCAATCACTCCTGTTCCTTCAAAAGTGATTCTGATTTGTGCTTTTGCCTCTGTAGCGTCAGCTGTTAATTGTGCCGTATAATTCGACCAATTTGCAGCTGTAGGCGTGACCGAAGTTTCGCCTAAAACTTTTTTATTTTTATCGATGAACTGGATTTTAATCTTAGAAATATTTCCGGATACTTTTGAAGCTTTTAGAGACAAATTATACTTCAGACCTTTTTTAATTCCCATTCCTCTGAAACCTTCGTTGATCAGTTCATAACCGCCTGCATCGTTGATTGTAACTCTGCAGTAATTATGATTGGTTCCCTTTTGAGAATACTGAACAATATTTGCAATTCCGGATTGCGTGTTCAGTTTGTGTCTGTCGCTGTTGGGTTCTTTCCATCCCATTTTTGGAAGTTCGAATTCAAACGATCTGTTTTTAATCATTTCGGCATATAAACCTCCGTCTGCCGCAAAATTGATGTCTTCAAAAAACACTCCGTACATCGTAGGCTGTATTTTGGTTACTGTTTTTGCAACATCAACTTGCAGGTTGTTTTTTTGTGCCGAAGCAAAAACGCTGTTCAGCAATAAACCGCAAAGGGTAATTTTTGTAATTAAATTGGACTTCATTTTTTTATATTTAATGTGTTTTATCGAACGCGAATGACACTGATTCACTAAACGCGGATAAAACGGATTTTTATTTTTTAAATGTTTTCTCAAGAATATTTAGCGGATCTAGCAGATCTGTCTACTCTTTTTTAATCCTTCAATCTCGATTCTTTCTTCTTGATTCCTTCTTCTTGATTCTTTCTTCTTGATTCCTTCTTCTATTCTCTATTTATAATCCAACCAAACCTTCATTTTCCCTACGCCTCGGTTTGACCACGAATAATATGGAATTGCTTTGAATTTTGAGGTCTCAATAACGTTTACGCCCTGCAATAAATTTGCATCTTTTTTTACTTTGAAAGTATCTCCTGACGCTACATTTATTTTATCGAAATTGGTTTTGTTGTCAATTTCTTCCACCGCATAAACGATAGGGCCGTATTCTAAAGAAACTTTATTTTTATTGGCTGTGACTTTTGCATTTGTCTCTACTTCCTGAACTTCCATTGGGAAATTAAGGCTGATTTTATCTCCTTTTTTCCAATTTCTGGTAATAACAAAATAACCGTCTTGGGGCTGCACCGCCAATACTTCCCCGTTTAAAGTAATTGCTGCCTTTTGAGTCGAAGCTTTTTTATAAGAATATAAATCACCAGGCAAAACTTCATTTCTAGCCCATCCCGGAACACGAAGTTTAATGGTGAATTTGCTCTCTTTTTTAGGATTTACAGAAATATCAACTTTTCCATTCCACGGATAAGAAGTCTGCTGTGAAATCTGTAAATCGGTTTTTCCTAATGTAAAGGAAGCCTTGTTTGATGCATATAAATTCACATATAAATCATTGGTTGTTTTGGAATAAATCAAGCCGGGAATTGATGGAATAAATCGAATCAGATTAGTCGGACAGCAAGAACAGTCAAACCAAGCCTGACGCGTGCAGAAACCTCTGTTCGATTTATAAATGCCATCGGCTTCAAGCGCATTTGGATAAAAAAATTGTTTTCCGTCAAGCGAAATACCCGAAATTAATCCGTTGTACATCGTTCTTTCGATTACATCAAAATATTGCGATTTTCCCGATAAATTATGTAGTCTGTGGTTCCAGTATACATCGCCTATTGCAGCGCAGGTTTCGTTGTAAGCAGTTAAATTTGGCAATTCATAATTGGCGCCAAAAGCTTCTCCGTCATGTTTAGAACCAATACCGCCGGTGATGTACATTTTTTTATTGACCATATTACTCCATAAATTATTTACGGCGTCCGTATACGCTTTGTCTTTGGTCATTGTGGCAATATCAGTCATTCCCGCGTACATGTATACGGCTCTCACGGCGTGCCCAACAACTTCATTTTGCTGCACAACCGGAATATGATCTTGTGCATATTCTCCGTATAATTTATGATTGTTCGGGTTACCGCGATTGTCCAGATAGTATTTTGCCAGTTTTAGATAGTCTTCTTTTCCGGTTATCTGATACAATTTAATCAAACCTGTTTCTACAATTTGATGTCCCGGAACGCCTTTTACCTGACCAGGAGCATCGCCAAAAGTGCGCACCAGTAAATCTGCATTTTTGATGGCAATATCAAGGAAATTTCTTTTTCCGGTTGCTTCATAATGTACTACAGCTGCTTCGATCAAATGTCCTGCATTGTAGCATTCGTGGCTGATTTGCAATGATTCCCAACGTTTTCCCTCAATAACGGGAACCCAAGTTGCTGGCGGTTTTGCCGGATTTATAGTTCTCCATGTTGTTAAATAACCGTCTTTTTCCTGACCAATTTTTACAATGGCGATTAAAGAATCTAAAACGCGTTCCAGCTGCGGGTTTGGGGCAGATATTAGCGTATTGGATGCGCCTTCGATAATTTTATAAACATCGGTGTCATCAAATGGCATTTCGCCTCGTACTGTTCCTGTTTTTTGTTTTCCTGCGATTAAAAAATTCTCAAAACGGCCTTCTTCATTACATTTCTGAATCGCATATGCAATCGTAACTTCCTGCACTCTTTTGATAATTGGAAGCCAAAAAGAATCTGTCAGTTTTACATTTTGAATGTTGACCGGTTCAATTTCATACCCAGCTTTTAAAGCCGAAGTTTTACCCGATTGTACAACATCGTTTTTGGTTTCTTTACAGGAAATCAAAATTAAAAATGATAGAAAAAGTGTAACTATCGGAAAAGTGTGTTTTTTCATTGTATTGTCTATTCTATTTTAATATTGGCCATAAATCGGCATCCCAAAGTATTTCTTTTACTACTAATCTTGGTGTTCCGTTGGTTTTCTTTTCGTAGGCGTGGTAAAACATATAATCCTTACCATCAAAAGTATAGGTGCTGTTATGGCCTGCGCCAAAGTAATTTTCATCGCCCTGCACTACTAAACTCCCGCCGCCTTCGGTTAATAATTTTCCATCTTTATCTACATAAGGCCCGGTTACGCTTTTAGATCTTCCTACCACTACTTTATACGTGCTTTTTTCGCCGCGACAGCACAAATCCCAAGAAAGAAATTGGTAGTAATATCCGTTTTTCTTAAAAATAAAAGGGGCTTCCAGTGCGCCATCGCCCGGATCAGCATCTGCTAATTCGAATGTTCTTTTGCGTTTAGAAATCGTATGCCATTCCTGAGGCTCTGCTATCGATTTTAAATCGGGATTCAGTTTTACCATTTTCAGTCCTTCCCAAAAAGAACCAAATGACAGCCAGGGCACCTTGTTTTCATCAAAAATTAAATTCGGATCAATGGCATTCCACATATCTCTGTTGGGCTGCGATTGAATGACAATTCCCTGATCTTCCCATTTGTATTTTTTATCTTTTGGATCCAGCGTCGTGTTTGTCGCTACTCCAATTGCCGAAGTATTTTTGGCGAAAGCCGAAACCGAATAATAAAGGTAATATTTGTTGCCGTGAAATGAGATATCCGGTGCCCAAATATGGTTTTTAAAATCGGCCGCAACGCCGTCTGCCCAAACTGGTTTTTCTGTAAAAACCTGTGGTTCCTTATTCCAGTTTTTTAAATCTTTCGAACTAAAAACGCTGATTCCTTTTCCGGTGCAATACAAATAATAGGTGTCTTTTTGTTTGATGACAACCGGATCGTGCACGACAATTTCCTGCGCAAAAGAAACCGAACCAATCACGAAGATGAGAATCGAAAGTGCCTGTTTTATGTTTTTACAAACCATATAAGTAAATTTAAGTTTTTGCTGATAGAAGACTTTTTTAAATCATATAAGCTGAAACTGTAAGCTGTGACTAAAAACTACTGAATTCCTTCAGATGTCATAACCACTCTTTTCATTGTTCCGTCTTTGTTATAATATAATTTATCGACACAAACTGATCTTCTAAAACTTCCTCCGTTTGGCTGTGATGCTCCGTTGTGATAAATAAAATACGACTGCCCTTTAAAATCAATTATCGATTGATGGTTTGTATTGCTGTTTCCGGCTAATTCATTCAAAATTCCTTTAAATTCCCACGGACCAGTAATTGATTTGCTCATCGCGTATGCAATTTTCTCAGGAAACTCATAAGCATACGATAAATAATACCAGTTTTTGTGTTTGTGAATCCAAGGCGCTTCAGTAAAATGAGGCAAATCTATGGTTTGGATCGGACCGTCTAATTCCAGCATATTTTCTTTTAATTTGGCATAATGACAAACCGTATTTCCCCAAATTAAATACGCCTGACCATCATTATCAATGTAAACGGTCGGGTCTATATCATCCCAGCTTATTTTGGTATTCGTTGTCATGTTGTTGGTGATCAAAGCGTTTCCCAAGGCATCTTTAAAAGGTCCGGCCGGGCTGTCAGAAACTGCGATTCCAATTGCTTTTCCGTTAATAGAACCATGCGAAACGGTTACATACCAAAAAAACTTTCCGTTTCTTTCGATCACCTGCGAGGCCCATGCATCGCCTTTCGCCCATTTAAAATCGGTTACTTTTAACGGCACCGGATGCGATTCCCATTTTTTCATATCAGAAGAAGAATACACGACCCATTCATTCATTTTATAAAAATTAAAATCATTTGGCGCTTCATCATGTCCCGCATACAAATACACTTTTTCCTGATAAACCAATGCTGCCGGATCGCCTGTATATTGATCCTTGATAATTGGATTATTGAATTTTGACGGATCAATCTGGCTTTGTACTGTTTCGCAGCAACCAAGCAAAACTAAAAGCGACAGGCTTGTAATTGTATTTTTAATCATGATTTATTTTGGCATTTTATTGATTTTGTAACTTTTTGTTTGGAATTTAAAAATTTGCATTTAATTGATCTTCTTGCCCCAAACGGGTAATCCGCCTGACGTTAAACCTGAATAACTCAGCGTTACTTTTCTGGCTGTTGATTCCCAATCCCAGGCATCTGACACATTGCATTTTACACCGTTTACGGTTAAGATTTTTTTGGTACTGTCATATGACCACGTTCCTGTCGCGTCACCGCTTACTTTTTTATCTGCAGTAAGATAAATTGTTACCGCCTTTTGAATGGTTTTGTATTGATAATTCATTGTAATTTGTTCCCATGTTCCTATAAAAGATGCTTCGGTGATGGTGGCTGCAGGCACTCCTGCGTAACGTTCTGCTTCAACAACCGGCCAGCCATCTTCCGTCCATTGAATTCCTCGAACATGCCCCATCATAACGGCATTTGAAACATTGATACCTGCGACTCCTTCTGGTAAACGTGCCTGCGAAGCATAATACCATTTTTTAGTATCCGGATTCTGAAAAACAGCGCAATGCGCAAAACCAACCCAGCCTGTATGATTTTTAAATCCGTAGGGATGTGTCAGCATCGGAAAACATTCTGCTCCGTTTGTAATACTGCTGCCACTGGTAGTTAAATAAGGTCCTAAAATACTTTTTGAACGTGCCACACGAGTATTGTAAGCAACCGATAATTCATCATAAGCCAGAAATAAATAATAATATTGTGTGTCTGGATTGTAGATGATTTCCGGACCTTCGAGTGCTTGCCAGCGATTTGTGCTCACGTTGCCTCGTCCTGCAATTCTTACTCCATAATCATCAATGGTTTTTAATTTAGCTGGTTTTCCGGTAGCCGGATCCAACTTTAAAGCTGCAATTCCGGAATGCCAGGAACCGTAAATTAAATACTGATCGCCTTCCGGAGTCTGAATAAAACTCGGATCGATAGCGTTGAATTTAAAATAGGCATCCCAATCGTTTCCGCCGTTTCGAACGTAACTTTTTACGCCGTCAGGTTCAGAGCAGACTACCATTCCTTTGTCTGTCCAATTGTTTGAAGCCAAATCATCAGTTTCAGCCAAGCCAATAAAAGCGCGCTCTGACCAAGATGTATTGCTATCTGTTCCCACAATTGGATTCGTTACTACAATGCTGTAATACATTCTGAATTTATTCCCTACTTTTCGAACACAAGGTGCCCAATATCCATAATTTGGATTTGCAATTGGAGGCAAAGCAGGAGACATTCTCGCTCTTTTATTATTCAAAGAATCTTTGATCCAAGCCGGAGCCTGCATCATGGATGATCCCATAAATTCCCAAGTGATCAAATCTTTAGATCTTCTGTAAAAAAAATGTCCGTTGCCTTCATGGGCGTTTCCATACGAAGCATCTGTCTGGTACATATAATAATATTCACCGGATTTTTCTACTGATGGATCATGCACGTTGGCCAGGTTCCACTGCGATCTGCTTCCCCATCCTGAAATTGACGTATAATTATCCGCATACGTTGGTCCGGGAAATGCCGCGGGCGGGACCACCACTGGCGGTGTCACAGGATCTGGCCCTCCTTCTTCATTTGCCGGATCATCTTTAGAGCAGCTTACTGCAAGTAAAACAGCCAAAAACAGTCCGGTTTTGGATATTGTTTTTATAATAGAATTTGATATTTTCATTTCGTTATCTTTTATTTTCCTTCTAAAACAACTACTGAAAAAGGAGGAATCGTGATTTCAAGTTTTCCTTTTTTGTTTTCGAAACCTTTAAAAACTGTCGGAACAATTTTGGCTGGCGTATCGAATGAATTATAATCCTGTAATTTAGCCGATGTTAAGATTGCTGCCGTAAAGTTTTTAACGCCAAGATCTTTCACATCAATTTCTATTTTGTTTTTGTTTTTTGCATCAACATTGACCAATGAAATATGAACTGCTCCGCTATTGTCTTTTGAAACCGCTGCTGATATGGCAGGAAGTGATTCTCCGTTAAAAGTATAATTGGGAGAATCGAAACTTATCGGCAATAATTTGGCATCTTGGTGAACACTGTACATTTTCATTACGTGATAGGTTGGTGTTGTAATCATTTTTGCTTTGTCAGTAAGAATAACGGCTTGTAAAACATTTACACATTGTGCTAAATTTGCCATACGAACCCTGTCAGCGTGATTGTTAAAAATATTAAGCGTTGTTCCGGCTAAAACAGCATCTCTCATGGTGTTTTGCTGGTATAAAAATCCAGGGTTTGATCCTTTTTCCACTTCGTACCAGCCTCCCCATTCGTCAACCATCATCGCTACTTTTTTCGCAGGATCGTATTTGTCCATTATTGCGCTGTGTTTGGTCACCAATTCTTCCATTTTCAAAGCTGATTTCATTGTTTTGAAATATCCTTCTTCGGTAAATTCAACTGCATCACCTTTTTTACCCCAGTCGATTACCGCATAATGATGCACTCCAACACCGCCCAACATATTTAGTGGAATATTTTTCATTAAAACTTCTGTCCAATTATAATCGGCACTGTTTGATCCTGATGCAATACGGGTAATGCCTCCGGTATTTTCCCAGTCTGACATGAAAGTGGCAAATTTGCGATATTCTCCAGCATAATATTCCGCTGTCATATTGCCGCCACAACCCCAGGCTTCATTTCCAATTCCCCAGAACTTTACTTTCCAAGGCTCTGTTCTTCCATTCTTTTTACGCAAATCGCTCATTGGGCTTCTGCCGCTAAAATTGGTATATTGCACCCAATCTGCTAATTCCTGAACGGTGCCGCTGCCTACATTTCCTGACAAATAAGGCTCAGCTCCAAGAAGTTCGCACATGTTTAAGAAATCATGTGTCCCGAAACTGTTGTCTTCCGTCACGCCGCCCCACCATTTGTTTACAATAGTGGGCCGTTGTTCCTGAGGTCCTATTCCGTCTTTCCAGTGATAGGTATCTGCAAAACAACCGCCAGGCCATCTTAAATTTGGAATTTTCAAATCTTTTAAGGCCGCAACAATATCATTTCTAACTCCTTTTGTATTGGGTATTTTTGATGTATCACCTACAAAAAAACCTCCATAAATACAACGCCCCAAATGTTCTGCAAAATGTCCGTAGATGTTTTTGTTGATAATAGGAGCTGCTGCGTTATTTTTTATGGTAACCACTGTGGTTTGATTTTGAGCAAAACCAGCCTGGTTGCAAACGGCTAAAAGAAATGTAATTAAAAGTGCTTTTTTCATATGTAGCTAATATTTGTTTTTTATTGAATGCCGATAGTTATCGGCAGGTATTGCCATTCTTTATTATTATTTGTGATTTTGAATCATGGCGATATCGTAATGTGTTTATGTTATAATATCATGTGAAGATTTTTAGGCCTTCACATGATATCTGTATGCTACTAATTTAATAAATATTAATAACTGTCGTTCTGAATGGTTCCCGGATTGTTATCCATTTCTAATTGTGGAATTGGGAAATATTCTCTTCCTGTTGTATAGGAGTTAAACTCAGCATCTCTTGCTTTTAACCAGGCAAGTTTAACAGGATCCTGCAGCCAGCCCCAGCGACGAATATCGTCAAAACGGTGCCCTTCAAGAGGAAATTCCAAAAATCTTTCGTGGCCAATCTGTTCTCTCATTTGTATTTGCGACATTCCTGGTTTTGTAACCGCTAAATTTGGCAGCCCCACTCTGTTTCTTACCATTTGTATATATCCGTAAGCTCCCGGAGTATCTCCTGTTTCATTTAAACATTCGGCGTACATTAATAAAATGTCGGCATATCGTAGCAATCGCTCGTTGATTCCTGAACGCCAATCATATTCGTCAGCAAATTCTCCATCTGAGTTTTGGTATTTTCTGCAGAATAAATCATTTAAATCTACGGGACTTGCAGCATAAAATACCGCAAAATCTTTACCGTATAATTTTACTCCGGGCTTATTGTAAAAAATAGTGGCATCTAAACGAGGATCTACTGTGTTTGCAATTGTTTTTTCTTCTTGATATTCGTTAAAAAGTGCCCATGTTGGCTGCACATCCGTCCATCCAAAAGCTCTTGGCGCATAAGTAATTGCACGTGCCGAAGTTTTCCCCCAGCCTGAAGCCGGAGCACCGCCCCATCCTAAATCAACGCCGCCGGCATCTCTGCTGAATTGTACTTCAAAAAGAGATTCAGAATTGTTTTCATTTGCTGTTGTAAAGTTGTCGCGGTAGTTTGAAACTAAAGAGTAAACTCCCAAGTCAATTACTTCTTTAAAAGTGGTTCTCGCATTCGCAAAATCTTTGGTAAACAAATACGATTTTCCTAAATATCCTAAAGCGGCTCCTTTTGTAGCACGTCCTTTCTGGCCGGCATCTAATCCTGAAATCCCTGTGTAAGAAACCGGAAGTAATGCAGCAGCCGTTTTAAAATCGGAAATAACCTGAGCCCATCCTTCTGCTTGTGGTTTTTGAGGATAATAAACTGCTAGTTCTGTTGGAAGCGGTACATTTTTGAACATGTTTACTGCATGAAATAAATACAATCCCCTTAAGAAATAAGCCTGTCCTAAAATTCTGTTTTTAAGCGCTTCATCCATTGCAATACCCGGAACTTTGGCTAAGACCTGATTCGCACGATAGATACCTTGATAATACGTTTCAAAAGCCCATCCGTAAATAGCGGCATCGGCTACATTTGAATTGAAATGACCCACATTATACATCGACGGCCATGGACTGTTTGTACGGGAATCATCAGCCTTTGCATCTAATAATAATGGTGTACTCCGCATGTAAGTTCCGTCTGTAAGCAAACTTCCGTAAGCTGCATTCACACCTTCAAGGGCATCCTGATCTGTTTTCCAGAATGAGTCAACTGCATCGTTATTTGGATCTAGCTGCGTCAAATCTTCATTTTCAACACAGCTATTTGTTAGAATAGCAAGTGAAAAGAAAACAGCTATATATTTATATATATTATATTTCATTTTAATACGTTTTTAATTGGTTAAATCAGTTTAGAAACTCACTTCGACTCCTAAAGAAATTGTTCTCGGATTTGGAAAAGATCCTGCGTCATATCCTCTTGAAAGTAATCCTTCACTATTAAAATCAGGATCATAACCTTTATATTTAGTAATGGTCAATAAATTTTGGCCGTTGATATACACTTTGGCTTTTTGAATAAATTTATCATTCAGCGGAATGTTATAACCTATTTCCAGGGTTTGGAGCCTCACATAATCACCGCTTTCTATAAATCTGCTTGACTCTTTTGCATTTCCGTTAGGATCGCCTATAACAGGTGCCGGAACATTCGTATTGGTGTTCGTTGGGGTCCAGTAATTCAATTCATCAACATGATGATTGGTATATTGTCCTATCATTAAATTGCGATACATGGCATTGAAGACCTTGTTTCCTCCGCTTCCCTGCCAAAACATCGAGAAGTCAAAATTTTCGTATGAAGCACTAAAATTCAGACCAAAGCCGTATTTAGGAATTGCCACTCCCTGAAAAGTTCTGTCTGCATCTGTAATGATTCCATCACCGTTTGCATCTCTAAATTTTATGTCACCAGGTGCTGCACCAGTTTGAGTTGGTGATGCCGCTACCTCTGCCGCATTTTGAAAAATTCCGATTGCTTCCCAGGCAAAAAGTTCACCAACAGACCTTCCTACTTCTGTTTTTGAAAATGTTCCATAAAGAGGATTTCCGTTCACTCCAATTTTGGTAACCTCATTTTTTAACGTTCCGAAATTGGCCGCAATATCATATTTAAATTTATGATGATGATTACTGTATGATGCTGTAAACTCTAAACCGTGATTTTTCATATCTCCTGCATTGGTAAAGATATCGGCAGGAAAAGCTCCGGTAGAAAAAGGCAATGGCACTCTCACTAAAATATCGGTCACTTTTTTTGAGAAATACTCTGCTGTAAATTGTAAGTCATTGTTAAGGAAACCTAATTCTAATGCAATATTAGAACTGGCAGTTCTTTCCCATTTTACGTTAGGATCAAGTGCTGCTACAACAGTGGTTCCGGGAGCCAGCTCATTATTAAAATCGTATCCGGCAAAACTATTCACTGTTGAAGCAAAAAAGTACTGCGGAATTGTATTATTACCCAATGTACCATAACCGCCCCTAAGTTTGATATTGCTTACCCAGGTTGGTAATTTAATAAACTTTTCATTACTAATTCTCCAGCCTCCAGAGAAAGAGTAGAAGTTTGCCGAATTATTCTGCTCACTAAAAAGAGATGTTCTGTCCTGTCTAAAATTAGCCTGCAGCAAATACCGGTCATCATAATTATAATTTAATCTGCTGATATAGGATATTCCTGTGATTGTAAATTTATATTCGCTTGCATTTCTGGCATCAGCATATTGAAGCATCGGAATTTCTCCCGGCGTATAACCTACACCTCTCATATTATATCGGTGATAGTCTCTCCTTTCCTGAATCCAGCCTGCAAGAGCATCAATTTTATGTTTCCCAAGCGTAAGTTCATACGTCAGTAAATTATTCATAAAGGTTCTCAGTTCATTTCCGGTTTCTACATCTAAAGAAGCTTCATCATTTGTCGTAATATAGTACCACCCCAAATCACTTGGCGGAATAAATTTTCTGTTTTCCCAGTCTGTTCTGTCGTAACTTACATCCAATTTATATTTAAGGCCTTTTACAATTTCAAATTCCCCCCAGACATCGCCAATAAATCGATTTCTTTTTCCATTATTATCAATCAGATTATTATAGCCAATAGGGTTCATCGAGATCGCTCTTTGTGTTAGATTATCAGTACCGCCATAACCGCCCAGCCTGTTCGGATCGTACACCGGCATTGTTGGTACAGCGCCCAGTAAATCGCTTATTGGTGTCTGTCCTGCATTATATTCATTAAAAATTTCTTTATCAGATTGGGTATACGCAATTTTTGCCCCATATTTAAATCTTCCTTTTTTACCATTCAAATTCAAATTGGTCGACAATCTTTCATAATCCTGCGGCGTTCTTAAATAACTTGTATTTTTAAAATAATCAACATTAAAGCTATACGCGATATTTTCTGCACCACCAGTAAAGGTAAGGGCCTGATTTTGTACAATACCGGTTTGTAATCCTTCTTTTTGCCAGTCTGTATCAACATTAGAAATGTAAGAAGGGCTTGCCGGATCGTTTCCCGGAGCAATACTTACCGGAACGCCAGCTCTGATATCTCTGTTTCTTTCTGCTTCGCTGGTAATTTTCTGGTATCCGGCACGATCTGTTAAATCCCATCTTTTTGCTACATCCTGAAGTCCGACAATCGATTTGAATTTGATATCCATTTTGCCGGCTTTTCCTTTTTTAGTTGTAATAATTACAACTCCATTTGCCCCGCGAACACCATAAATAGCGGCTGAAGAGGCATCTTTCAAAACCTGCATCGATTCAATTTCTCCCGGTGCAAAATCATAAGGAGCATCAACCATAATTCCGTCAATAACAAAAAGAGGATTATTATTTGTAAAAGAAGTGATCCCTCTAATTTTAACATTGACAAAACCTCCCGGCTCGCCTGATGACTGCACGGTTACGCCGGGAACTTGCCCCTGAAGCATTTTTGCAGCATCGTAGGTTACTGTTTTTTTAGCTGATTCTAAATTGACAATACTTACAGATCCCGTTAAATCAGATTTCTTTTGTGTTCCGTAACCTATCACTACTACTTCATTTAATTTATTGGTGTCTTCACCTAACACAGCATTTATTTTAGATTGGTTTCCTACGGTGATTTCCTGATTTTGAAATCCTATAAATGAAAAAACTAAAACATCATTTGGAGATGCCTTAATTGTATATTCTCCATCAAAACCAGTTGTTGCAACGGTTTTGGTTCCTTTGATCAAAATGTTAACGCCCGGTAAAGGAAGGTTGTCCTGAGACGAGGTAACAACTCCGCTGATCAAGCTGCCTTGAGCCGACAGGTGATTCACAGAGAAAAACAGAATTATGAATGCTAAAATCCATTCTTTTTTTGGCAATAAAAAATTGCAGTAAAAAAATAATCGTTGGTTTGTTATCATATTGGTTTATTTAAGATGGTTAGTATAATTATAAGTGTTAATTCTACATTTGTAAATTTAACTAAAAAAAAAGCGCAAAAACAAATTAATATCATAAAAAAACGCACAAAAAAAAACGTATATCATAATATAAGTGTATAATAGACATTTAAAAAACTGATGTTTTTTTAAAAATCTTCCGTTTTTTAAGTCTTATTTGTGTAAAAACCACACTTTTTATCAAAACGCAGCTTTTTACTCAATAAAATACGATCGGGAAAAATTTGTAAGTGAAGTAGCATTAAGGTCGTTTTACACTTAAAGAAATGTTATTTTTGTAAATAAAATCTTCTTTAATTCCTTAAGATCAAGTTTATATTTAACAATTTTTTAATAAATTTGGCTTGTTTTTTAAGTTGAAATCGTTATCAAAAGGAAAATTGAAGATGATTTTTCATTAAAAGTCATTATTTTAACTCTATTTTTGAATAGTAATTAATGTAAGTGTAAAATCTACATTACTTAATTATGAAACAAAGTAGGAAGTTTATATATTTACCAATAAAAAATTGAATATGCTAAACAGTTATAGCTCTGCCGATAAGGTTTTATTAGCAGTAGATTGTATCATTTTTGGATTCGACCACGAGGGGTTGAAAATACTATTAATTAAAAGGGACTTTGAACCTGAAAAAGGAAAATGGTCCTTAATTGGAGGTTTTTTAAAAAGAGACGAAGTACTGGATGATGCTGCTATCAGAATTTTAAATACCTACACAGGGTTAAACGATATTTATATGGAGCAGTTATATGCTTACAGCGAAATTGATCGTGATCCGGTAGAAAGAACCATTTCAGTATCTTATTATGCTTTAATTAATATTGAAAATCATAATGCCGAAATGATTAAAAATTATCATGCACAATGGTTTAGCATTACCGATGCCCCAAATTTAATTTTTGACCATAACGAAATGGTACAGCACGCCATAAGAAGACTGCGTTACAGAACATCGATCAAGCCAATTGGATTTGAATTGCTGCCAGAAAAATTCACCATGCGTCAGTTATTAGAATTATATGAGGCAATTTTAAGCAAGGAATTAGATAAAAGAAACTTCATCAGCAAGATTAATTCTTTAGAAATTCTAAATAAATTAGACGAAAAAGACATGCAGTCGTCCCGAAAAGGATCTTATTTATACACTTTCAACAAAGATAAATACGAAGAAAAATTACTTAACGATTTTGTGTTGAATTTATAAGATGCACATCAAATATCCAGATAAAACAAAACCCTGAAAGCCACAAACTTTCAGGGTTTTTTCTTCAATAAAACTACTAATTAAAAAACTAAACAAATTATTATCCGGATTGATTTTCAATCTGTATCATTTTTAAAATCAGAATGAAAATCAAAACAATTAATAAGTGTGAAATTTACATTTACAAATGTATGTAAAATAATTTCACAAAAACAAAAAATTGTTTCCTAATTTTTTTTACTAATAAAGTATCGATCTAATAACCAAAAAGAATTTAAGTTGCCAGATAAACAGCTTATACCGTAAAACGCAGGTTTTAAAAAATTAAAGTGAGTTTCGCATAAGCAGCGATGATTTATTTTCGATTTGTTCTTTTTTTCCTTTGAGCACCATGTCGGCAAGAATTTTTCCCATCGTTTCAAAATGGGTCGAAATGGTGGTAATACCGTTTGCCGCGATTTTTTTTAACGGCGTTTCATTATACGATATAATGCCAAAATCTGATCCTAACTTTAAATTTTGATCACGGGCATTTTCGATCACACGCACCAAATCACGATCATTCGGAATAATAAAAAGATCTCCTAAAGAAATTTCCCGATTGGTAAATTCTGTGATAATTTCATAATCAAAATTATATTGGGTACAAAAATTCAGAAATCCTAATTTCATTCCGAGCGGTTCTCTAAATCCGGGGAAAATCAAAATTAATTTCTTGTATTTTGCTACCCTTTCTTTTCCTTTCACCAGTCCTTCAAATATATCTTTTTCATGATTCTGATAAATTGCGGGATACGATTTTAGATCTGGATTGGTCTGGTCTAAAATAATGACATCGTGGACTGGTAGGGTTTTTATCAAATTTTGAACATTGCTCAAATTCGTGGGCATAATTATATATCGCGTATAATTCCCGCTGCTGTCATTTACAAGTTTCTGAAAAACCTGAACATTAAAATGATGGAAGAAAATATCGACCTGGACATTTTTTCCGATGTTCTTTAAAAACGAATTATAAATGTCTTCCTTAAAAATATTCAGCTCATCAAATAACAAAAAAATCTTCTGTTTTATAGTGATTTCCACGCTTTTCACGTAATAACCTTTTCCGGGAATGGCATATATAATACCTCTTTTTTTGAGTTCATCATATCCCAATAAAACGGTATCGCGGGATAATGAAAAAGCCAGGCAGACTTTATTTACCGATGGAAGCCGATCGCCTTTTAACAATTTCTCTTCTTCAATTGCTTTTTCTATTGAAAGAATAATCTGCTTATATTTTGGCAGACCAATGTTGTTTTGGATAGAAATTATATTCATGAGAAAAGGATTTTTTGCGCAATATACAAAAACTGGTAGGTACTGGTATGCAAAACACGAAGAATGTTTCTATTTTTGGATTTCATTATTGGTAAAAAACTCATGGAATTTAAACACATATCACATTTTCAAGATACATCTTCTGGTAAATCATTTGGTTTAATGCCTGATAACAAAGAAATTCTCTCTTTCGAATTATCGAATAAAAACGGCATGAGAGTGACCGTAATTAATTATGGAGCAACGGTTACTTCGCTGCATGTACCAGCTGCTGAAGGAAAATTGGTGGATGTGGTTTTGGGTTTTGATTCTTTAGCCTCTTATTTAGAGTCTTATAAACTGCCAAGTGCGCCGTATTTTGGAACTACGGTGGGCCGTTATGCCGGAAGAATTAATAAAGGTTTGTTTATCTTAAATGATACAACTTACCAATTAAGCACCAATAATAATGGCAATGCACTTCACGGCGGGAATACTGGTTTTGGAGAAAAAGTATGGAATGTTATCAATCTGACCTCCGGAGATAATCCGTCGATAACTTTGAATCTTTTGAGTGAAAATCTAGAAGAAAACTATCCCGGAGAACTGCATGTTGAACTGACTTATACCTTAACAGAAGAAAACGAATTACAGCTCGATTACAAAGCCCGTTCAACAGAAGATACTATAATTAATTTGACGCATCATAGCTATTTTAATCTTGATGGTCATGACGATACAGTTCTGAACCAGACCATGTTTATTGACGCCGGTACCATACTGGAAACAAATGAAGTTTCGATTCCGACAGGAAATTTTACTGATCTGGATAATCATAAATTTGACTTCAGAATAGCCAAAAACTGTCCTGAAGCTATTGATAGCTCATTTGTAATTAATGCTGCAAATAATGTCGCCGCTCAATTATACAGCTCAAAAAACAATTTAAAAATGAGCGTTTATACCAATCAGCCCAGTGTTCATATTTATGTGGGCGGCAATTGTTTTGATATTTTAAAAGGAAAAGAAAACACAGCATATCATAAAACAAGTGGCATTTGCTTTGAAACACAAAATTTTCCGGATGCGCCTAATCAGCAGCATTTTCCGAATTCGGTTTTGAAAAAAGGAGAGGAATACCTCCAAAAAACCGTTTATAAATTTGAAAATATAAACTAGCTTCCTAAATCAATTTTCACAAATCAAGATATTATCTTTCAATTTACCCTATAATGAATGACATTTTAATACAAAACACTACTGCATTTTTTGAGAAATCTTTTGGATCTGCTCCTCAAAAAATTGTGCTTTCTCCGGGAAGAATTAACATCATTGGAGAACATATTGATTATAATGACGGCTATGTTTTACCAGCGGCAATTGACAAAGTAATCTGCTTTGCTTTTGAAAAAAACAATACTCAAAAATCTAAAATCATCGCTATCGATTTGAACGAAGAATTTGAAGCTGATTTAACGCAGGAAATTCAATTGAATGATGTGGTCTGGACGAATTATATTCGGGGCGTAATCAAACAATTGCAGGATAACGGATTTTTGTTTGAAGGTTTCAACTGCGTTTTTAGCAGCAATATTCCGGTTGGTTCCGGATTATCATCTTCTGCAGCTTTAGAATGCGGGATGATTTTTGGCATAAAAGAACTTTTTGATCTAAAAATTGAAAAAGTAGACATAGCACTATTAGGACAAAAAGCGGAACACTGGGTTGGAATTAATTGCGGTATTATGGACCAGTTTTCGAGCGTTCATGGTCTTGAAAACAAGGTTATAAAACTAGACTGCAACACATTGGACTTTGAATATCACAATGCAGATTTCAAAGATTATTCATTGATCCTGATGGACAGCAATGTAAAACATTCGCTTTTTACATCTGAATACAATACGCGCAGAATCGAATGCGAACAAGGATTAGCAATTATAAAAGGTAATTTTCCCGAAGTAAAAAGCTTTAGAGATTGTACCGAAGAACAGCTGTTGAGCATTCAGGATCAATTTAATGAAACTGTTTTTAGACGAGTACATTTTGTGGTAAAAGAAATTGCCCGCGTCATAAAAGCCTGTGAAGCCCTCGACAATGGAAATATTGAACTTTTAGGACAATTGCTTTTTGAAACGCATTATGGTTTATCGCAGGAATATGAGGTAAGCTGCGCCGAATTGGACATGCTCGTGGATACTGCAAAAGAGGATAATGCTATAATTGGTTCTCGCTTAATGGGCGGGGGTTTTGGCGGGTGCACGATTAATTTAATAAAAAAAGGACATGAAAATGAGGTAAAAAGTAAGTTTTCAAATCTTTATTTAGATACATTTGGGATTGAATTAAAATTTTATGATGTAAAAATCTCAAACGGAACCACATTACTTTAATACCACAGCCAAAAAAATGAAAAACTTTGACATTAACGAAGATCCTCACAGACGTTTTAATCCATTAATAAACGAATGGGTTTTAGTATCACCTCATCGTGCAAAACGTCCGTGGCAAGGGCAAAATGAAGCTATTTCAACTGAATCTCTGCCAAAATACGATAAAACCTGTTACTTATGCCCGGGAAATGTTCGTGCCAACGGAATGACGAATCCGGGTTACGAAAGCAGCTTTGTTTTCGAAAATGATTTTGCTGCCATGAAGCAGGACGAAATTATTTTTGAAGAAGATATTAAACACACTTTTTTTAAAGCTAAACCAGAGCAGGGAATTTCAAGAGTAGTCTGCTTTTCGCCAAGACACGATCTTACGCTGCCGGAAATGGATCTTGCAACAATTGAAAATATCGTAAAAACCTGGCAGAAAGAATATACTGATTTAGGTAATATAAAATACATCAATCACGTTCAGATTTTCGAAAATAAAGGAAGCGTAATGGGCTGCAGCAACCCGCATCCGCACGGACAAATCTGGGCGCAGTCTTCACTGCCTACTCAGGTTGAAAAAACACAACACTGCCTAAAATCATATTTTGATAAAAACAAGAGAACACTTTTAGAAGATTACGTTCAGGCCGAATTGAGAGCAGGAGACCGTATTGTAATCGAAAATGATGATTTTGTAGCATTAGTTCCGTTTTGGGCAATATGGCCGTATGAAACCATGATTGTAAGCAAAAGAGCCGTTAATAAAATCACCAATTTTACGGCAGAAGAAGCTGCTTCTTTCGCTAAGATTTTAAAACAATTAACGATAAAATACGATAATTTATTCAGCACTTCTTTTCCGTATTCATCAGGAATTCATCAAGCACCAACAGATGGTTTAGAGCATCCGGAATGGCATTTCCACATGCATGTTTATCCGCCTTTGCTGCGATCTGCAACGGTGAAAAAATTCATGGTAGGATATGAAATGCTGGGAGAATCACAGCGCGATATTACACCTGAAAAAAGCGCCGAGATTTTAAGGCAGCAATCAGATATACATTATAAAAGTGTATAGACCGACCGTGAAATCAAGATAAAAATCAGTAAAATCAAACATTAATGCCATAATTTGTTTATAAATGTAAGAAACACATTTGTAAATGATGAAATTATAAATATTTATTTTACTTTTGGCTTTCGCTTCTATTTTCATAAAAAAATAACATAATAAAAACACATATCTTATTTTAAACGATCATAAACAACAAAAAACCAGTTTTAAGATTTTCTTATCAATAATTTTAAAACATTAAACATTAAACAAACAATCACCTATACTAATTTTTAAAATACTACTAACAATGAACCAGAACCTCGCTTTCGCAGATTATGCGGTTTTTATTATTTATTTCATCGTAGTCACGGTCTACGGTTATACTGTTTACAGTAAACGTAAAAAAGACGAACACGATGCTAAAGCTTACTTTTTGGCTGAAGGAAATCTAACCTGGTGGGCTATTGGAGCTTCTTTGATCGCCTCAAACATTTCCGCTGAACAATTTATCGGAATGAGCGGTGAAGGTTTCTTTTTAGGAATCGCTGTTGCGGCTTACGAATGGCTTGCTGCTGTTGCGTTGATTATCGTTGCGGTTTGGTTTATTCCTGTATACCTTAAAAATAAGATTTACACCATGCCTCAATTCTTAAAAACACGTTACAACGAATCTACTGCGTTGATTATGGCGGTTTTCTGGTTGTTTTTATATGTATTTGTTAACTTAACTTCTATTTTATACTTAGGAGCTGTTGCCATTAACGGACTTGCGGGCGGAGAATATCTTCACGTAATTATGGTGGGATTAGCGGTATTTGCATTGTTCATCTCTTTAGGAGGGATGAAAGTTGTGGCGTATACAGACGTTATTCAGGTTGCCGTTTTAATTATTGGAGGTTTAGTAACTTCCTATATTGCACTAACAACTGTTGGACAATATTTCGGAGTTGGTGAAAATGCGATCGCTGGTTTCAAAGTTTTAATGAGAGAAGCTCCCGAGCATTTCAAAATGATTATTCCAAGACCAACTGCCAATTCAACACAGCTTGAAATCGATAAATATTTGACTTTCCCGGGTTTGATGTCTTACCTTGCCGGTATCTGGATCATCAACTTAAACTACTGGGGATGTAACCAATACATTACGCAAAGAGCTCTAGGTGCCGATTTACAAACTGCCCGTACAGGTATTTTATTTGCTGGTATGTTAAAATTATTAATGCCATTAATCGTAATGTTACCTGGTATCGCTGCTTTTGTTTTATACAAAAACGGACATTTACCTCAATTAGTTGGAGGAAAAGACGGAGCATATTCTGCTGTATTAACATTCTTGCCAACGGGTCTTAAAGGACTTTCTGTTGCTGCCCTGACTGCTGCAATTGTAGCGTCGCTAGCCGGAAAAGTAAACAGTATCTCGACCATTTATACATTAGATATTCATAAAAAATACATCCAGAAAGAAGCGGGTGAAAAACAACAGGTAAACATTGGTAGAATTGCCGTTTTTGCTGCAATGCTTTTAGCGGTTTTATTTACATGGAACGATGTTTTAGGAATCGGCGGTGTAGGTGGATTTACATATATCCAAAAATACACTGGATTCATCAGCCCTGGAGTTTTTGCTATGTTCTTCCTTGGTATGTTCTGGAAAAGAACTACCGGAACTGCTGCAATCGTGGGTGTAATTTTAGGATTTGTTTTATCTGTATTATTCAACGAATATGCACCAGCTTTATTCGGAAACGAAACTTTACTATACACAGCTTATCCTAACGGAAAAGGAGCATTCGAAATTCCTTTCCACATTTGTATGGGATTATCATTCTTCTTTACTATGCTGGCTATGATCGGAATTAGTTTCGCTGGTCCAAAAGTAAATCCAAAAGCGTTTGAAATTGACGCTGAAATGTTTAAAGTAAAACCACAAACTACAGTTTTAATCGTAATTACATTATTGATTATTGTAGCATTATACGTTAAATTCTGGTAATAGAATTAATATAGTTCTCTCTATTTTTATAGCTGTTGTCTTCAAAAACAACAGCTATAATATTTTACAATCGTTTTGATTTAATCTTTTAAAAAAATAATATCATGCAGCTGTCACTCAACAAAAAAATAATTATCGTAACCGGCGGAGCAAAAGGAATTGGTTTGGGAATCAGCAATATTCTGGCCGATGAAGAGGCTATTCCATTTATCATTGGCCGTAATGAAAATGACAACCTGAAAGCCGTAAACGAAATTAAAGCTTCGGGCAAAGAAGCCTTTCAATTCGCCGCCGATTTAACAAAACCCGAAGAGTGCAAAAAAGCAGTTGAAGCCGTGATCCAGCAATGCGGCCGAATTGACGGACTGGTAAACAATGCCGGAGTAAATGATGGTGTTGGTCTGGAAAATGGCAATTACGAAGATTTTGCAGCTTCTTTACACAAAAATTTAATTCATTATTATTTAATGGCACAGCACGCGCTTCCTTATCTTATTAAATCAAAAGGAGCGATTGTAAATATTGGTTCCAAAACTGCCGAAACCGGTCAAGGTGGCACTTCGGCATATGCCGCTTCAAACGGAGGAAGAAATGCGTTAACCAGAGAATGGGCGGTAGAATTACTAAAATACAGCATTCGTGTAAACGCAGTCATTGTTGCTGAATGTTATACGCCGCTTTACGAAACCTGGATTAATACTTTTGAAAATAAAGACGAAAAACTGGCATCGATTACCCAAAAAATTCCGTTAGAAAACAGAATGACAACCGTAGAGGAAATAGGAAATATGGTGGTTTTTCTTTTATCAGAAAGATCAAGCCATACTACTGGGCAGATTATTTATGTTGATGGCGGTTACACGCATTTAGATCGATCTATTTAAACTAAAAGGTTTAAAAATACCCATCTTATTTGTCATTCTCAGGAACGAAGAATCACACTAGAAACTCTCCACGCAAAATAGAATCTTTGCTGAATTACTAGTGTGATTCTTCGTTCCTCAGAATTACAATTGCGGAAAATGGATTTGAGAAATCTATAATTTTTATTTTTTTTCACGCAGATTCAGCAGATCTAGCAGATTCCTCTAAAGATACTTTTAATCCTTATAATCTGTGGCAAAATTCACCTTCGCATTATTCTTAAAATCTGAAGGTGTTATTCCTTTAAATTTTTTGAAGAGTTTATTAAAATTGGATGCTGTTTTATACCCGCATTCATAAGCGATCTCAGACATACTTTTGTCGGTTTCCAGCAACAATTTACAGGCATTTGAAATCCGGATTTCGTGAAGATAATCCACAAAATTTTTCTTGGTTTTTACTTTGAACATTCTGCAGAAAGAAGTCCTTGTCATATTCGCGACAGCGGCAATTTCTTCCAATGAAATATTCCTCTTATAATTTTTATTTACATATTGAAAAACCTCCGAAAGACGATCTTCTTTCGAATCTTTCTGCATCAAAGAATAAATTTCGTCGTTGATGTAAATCTTATCCTGACTTTCTGAAAGAATCGACAAAATCTCAAAAAGTCCGACAATCACTTCGAAATCTTTTTTGGAAACTAACTTTTCAAGCTTCTTCGCAATCTGTTTATTTGTTTTTCCGATGATCGAAATTCCTTTTCCGGCCTGAAAAAAGAGCTCGTTTATTTTTTGGGTTTCTTTCAATTCGTAAAAAGTGGGTCCAAAAATATCTTTATGAAAATATACGACAATCGAATTGGCTCTTAAATCTTCAATTCCCTGATAATAAGTTTCATCATTTAACCAAACGTGTGGAATATCTGAACCTAAAAAAACCATATCTCCGGGTTCAAAAGGCATTACCGAATTTCCGATAATTCTTTTGCCAAAACTCTCTTTAACATAGACCAATTCTAATTCCGGATGCGAATGAAACGGCGCCTGAAAAAAGGGTTCGATACGATTCAGTACCGAAACTTTTGAGTTGAGATAAGACGTTATTTTAGTTTGTTCCAATTTCATTCTGTAAAGATAATTAAAGATTAGATACGGATAATATCAGGCTAATATCAAAAGACAAAAAAAACTAATTTTATTTTTCGTTTACTGCCCATATTTTAGCGAAAATAAAGTGATTAGCTCGTTTTCCAAATAAGAAAGTGACGGAACAAAAAAGAAAAAAAACAAACAATGCTGGACAATACAACTAAAAAATTAGTCGTAAAACTGCATCCGGACGATAACGTTCTGGTTGCTTTAACCGACTTGCAAAAAGGAGAAACTATTCTTTTTGAAAACGAAACTTACGTTTTGCAAGACCTCATCAAAGCCAAACATAAATTCTACATGCAGGACATGAAGCAGGGAGAAGAAGTAAATATGTACGGTGTTTTGGTCGGGAAAGTACAGAATGATTTGGCAAAAGGAAGTTTGATGACAACCGAAAACTTAAAACATGCCGCAGATCCTTATGCGTACAGAAATGCTTCTTATGACTGGACTGCGCCGGATGTTTCTAAATATAAAAACAAAACTTTTAAAGGATACAAACGAAAAGACGGACGCGTTGGAACGGCCAATTACTGGCTTTTTGTCCCGACGGTTTTTTGCGAAAACAGAAATCTTGACGTTATCAAAGAGGCATTGCACAAGCAATTAGGTTATGCTGTAACAGACAAATACAATCAATTTACGGAAGAATTATTGGAAAGTTATTTGAACGGAAATGACATTAACGATATCAATATTGAATTAAATCCGACTCCAAAAAACAAGCGTGTTTTTGAAAATGTAGACGGAATAAAATTCTTAAACCATCAAGGCGGCTGCGGCGGAACTCGTCAGGATGCTTCTACTTTGAGCGCTTTATTGGCTTCATACGCTAATCATCCAAATGTTGGGGGAATTACACTTTTGAGTTTAGGATGCCAGCACTTGCAGGTTCAGGATTTTGTAAATGATGTAAAAAGACAAAACCCTGAGTTTGACAAACCGCTGTTTATTTTTGAGCAGCAGCAAACCGAAAGTGAAGAAGTTTTGATTACCAATGCCATCAAAAAAACCTTTGAAGGTTTAATCGAAATCAATAAATATGAAAGAACCGACGCACCTTTAAGTGATTTATGCATTGGCGTAAAATGCGGCGGCAGCGACGGCTTCAGCGGTGTATCAGCCAATCCTGCGGTAGGTTATACTTCTGATTTGGTCGTAGCTTTGGGAGGAAAAATTCTTTTAGCTGAATTTCCGGAATTGTGCGGTGCCGAACAAAATTTAATTGACAGATGTGTTTCTAAAGAATCTGCCGAAAAATTCATAGATTTAATGGAATCGTATGATGCATTGGCCCATAAAGTTGGTTCTGGTTTTCACATGAATCCGTCACCCGGAAATATCAAAGACGGCTTGATTACCGACGCAATAAAAAGTGCGGGCGCAGCAAAAAAAGGCGGCACTTCTCCTGTAATTGATGTTTTAGATTACACCGAGTTGGTTACTAAACCCGGATTAAGTTTGGTTTGTACGCCCGGAAATGATGTCGAAGCTACAACTGGAAAAGCGGCTTCTGGCGCAACTTTAATTTTATTTACCACCGGATTAGGAACGCCAACCGGAAACCCGGTTTGTCCGGTTATTAAAGTCGCAACCAATTCTATTTTGGCCAATAAAATGAGCGACATTATCGATATTGACTGCGGACCAATTATCAGCGGCGAAAAATCTATCGAAGAAATGGGCGAGGAAATTTTAGACTACTGCATCAAAGCGGCAAGCGGCGAAATTATTCCGAAAGCGGTACAATTAAACCAAGACGATTTTATTCCGTGGAAACGCGGGGTTTCATTATAAAATAGTATCATTACAACAATTTAAAAAAATCAAAATAACATGTTTTCATTACAAAATAAAAAAGCAATTATTACAGGCGGCGGCAGCGGTATTGGAAGAGCAATTTCGGTGATGTTCGCCAAACAAGGAGCTGAAGTTCACATCCTTGAATTGACCGAAGAAAGTGCAAAAGACACTATTGAAGAGATCAAAACAAACGGCGGAACTGTTTTTGCACATGCCTGTGATGTTTCAAATCATGAACAGGTTAAGGCTGCTTTCGAAAAAATAGGAAATATTCATATTTTAGTCAATAATGCTGGAATTGCACACGTTGGAAAAGTAGACACAACTTCTGAATCTGATTTTGACCGTATTATGAATGTAAACGTAAAAGGAGTTTACAACTGTTTGCATGCTGCTATTCCTGCACTTAAAAGTTCTGGAGGCGGGGTCATCTTAAATTTAGCTTCAATTGCCTGCTGGGTTGGAATTCCGGACAGATTTGCCTATTCGACAGCAAAAGGGGCCGTTATGGCCATGACTTTATCGGTTGCCAAAGATTATTTGCACGAAAATATTCGCTGCAATTCGATTTCGCCTGCGAGAGTGCATACGCCTTTTGTTGACGGATTTATTTCGAAAAATTATCCTGGAAAAGAAGAAGAAATTTTCGAGAAATTATCAAAATCACAGCCAATTGGCCGCATGGGAAAACCAGAAGAAGTAGCAACCTTGGCTTTGTTCCTTTGCAGTGACGAATCGTCGTTTATTACCGGTTCTGATTATCCAATTGATGGAGGATTTATCAAATTAAACAACTAATATTTTTTAGCCAAAGATTTAAAGTATTTAGAGATTAAAAAAATCTGCGTGAGCTGCTTGCAAAAAATAACACAGTTCTAAAAAATCCTTTTATTTTTTTAAATCTGCAGCTAAAAACAAAAATACATTACTAAAAAAATTAAAATATGAAACTTATTAGATTTGGAGAATTCGGCAAAGAAAAACCAGGAGTTTTAATCAATGACAAAAGAATAGATGTTTCGTCTGTTGTAACGGATTATAACGAAGATTTTTTTGAAAATGACGGATTAGCAAAATTAAAAGAAGCTTTAAAAAACAACACTTCTTTTCCTGAAGTAAATGCTGACGTGAGATTGGGATCGCCTGTTACGAGACCTTCAAAAATTATCTGCATTGGTTTAAATTATGTAGACCATTGCGAAGAAACCGGAGCTGCAATTCCTGCTGAGCCTATTATCTTTTTTAAATCGACAACTTCTTTGTGCGGGCCAAACGACAATTTGATTATTCCAAAAGGAAGCGAAAAAACAGACTGGGAAGTAGAACTTGCTTTTGTTGTGGGCAAAAAAGCCAGCTACGTTTCTGAAGAAGAGGCACCCAATTATATTGCCGGCTATTGTTTATTAAACGATTACAGCGAAAGAGCGTATCAATTAGAGCGCGGCGGACAATGGGCAAAAGGAAAAGGATCTGATACATTTGCTCCTCTTGGTCCGGTTTTAGCGACTCCTGATGAAATTGAAGATGTGAACAACCTGCCGATGTGGCTTACCGTAAATGGCAAAAAATTCCAAAACAGTAATACCTCAAACTTGATTTTCAAAATACCATTTTTACTTCATTATTTGAGTCAGTTTATGACGCTTTTACCAGGCGATGTAATCAGCACAGGAACGCCTCCGGGAGTTGGTTTAGGAATAAAACCAGAACCTATTTACATAAAAGCGGGAGACGTAATCGAGTTGGGAATCGAAGGTTTAGGAACCAGTACACAAACTGCTGTTGCTTACCAATAAAAACATCATTATGCCAAATCAAAAATTCTGTTTAGCCTTAGATTTAAAAGATGACGCCAATTTAATTGCAGAATATAAAGTACTGCATGAAAATATATGGCCGGAAATTAAAAAAAGCATTCAAGATGCTGGAATTTTAGTTTTGGATATTTATTGCACTGGAAACAGATTGTTCATGATCATCGAAGGCGATGAAAATTTCTCTTTTGAGAAAAAAGATAAAGCCGACGCTGCCAACGAAAAAGTACAGGAATGGGAAACTTTAATGTGGAAATTCCAACAAGCTTTGCCATGGGCTGCGCCTGGTCAAAAATGGATTTTAATGGATAAAATATTTGAATTGTAACCTTCTATTCTTAGGACAAAAGGACAAAAAGAGGATTTCAAAATTGGAATCCTCTTTTTTATTGCGTTACTATTTTAAACATAGCCCGTGGTTTCAACCACTGGAATACGGGGTTAAACATGCCGCCTCGATGGAGCAGCAATGTCATTCATATAAATAAAAAAGCCCTGATTATTCAGGGCTTTGTTCTTTTTGCATATTCAGTAAATACGCCATATTTGCGATTACGTGATCGTGTTTCTTTACAAAAGGATTGTCTTCATTCCAGACATAACCTGCTAAAACTGAGCAGATTTTTTCTTTTACATCCGGATTTTCGGGCTGATGGAAAAATAAGGTCTGAAGGTTTCCTGTGTACCATTCTTTCACGTAAGTGGTAAAAACAGCAATCCCTTTTTTCATGTACTGCGTAAAGTCTACTTCCCAGTCTACTGCAATTCCCTGCGATTCTTTGATGTATAATTTCGCTGCCAGCATTCCGGATTCTGTCGCAAAAGCAACTCCTGACGAAAACACAGGATCAAGAAATTCAGAGCTGTTTCCGGTTAAGGCAAAACCATCGCCGTACATTCTTTTTACCGCTCTCGAATAATTTTCGAGTTTTACAGGTTCAAACAAAAATTCTGTTCCCTCAAATCTTTTTATATAATAATCTGATAGCTGAATAGCGTTTTTCAAAGCTTCGGCATTGTCTTTATTTTCAGAAAGCGAATTGATAAAATCGGTCGGGCCTACAACTCCCAAACTGGTATTGCCGTTTGAAAACGGAATTACCCAAAGCCAGACTTCGGTTTCCAGAATATCAAATGAAATCTGCGTTCCTTCCTCGCCTTCCGGTCTGTTGATGTCTTTTACATGTGTAAAAATCGAAGAATGCGGATCGAGTTTTGACGGCGTATCCAGATCTAAAAGTCTCGGCAGAACACGTCCGTATCCGCTGGAATCAATAATAAATTTGGCGTGAATTTCCTTTAAATTTCCGTCCTTATCCTTTACAATTGTTTTCGAATTTTTTCCTTCAAAAGAAACCTCCAAAACTTCAGTTTCAAATTCCAGGTCAATGCCTTTTCTAACGACTTCCTGCGCCATAGTGTTGTCAAAATCAGCGCGTGGCACCTGCCAGGTCCAATCCCAGCCTTCTCCAAATTTTTTGCTGAAATCGAAATTGCATATTTCTTCACCTCTTATAAATCGGGCACCCAGTTTTTTTTCAAAATTCATTGCATCGAGGCACTCAAAAAGTTCCGCTTCCGCAAAATGGTCCATAACGCGCGGAATAAGACTTTCGCCCACCACCAATCTTGGAAACTTTGTTTTTTCTACAACTTTTACCTTAACATTATTTTTATGAAGATACGATGCCGAGACACATCCTGAAGGTCCTGCACCAATCACTAAAACATCTACAAACTCCTTTGTCATATTAAAAATATTATCAATTATTAAGCTACATTTGCCTACATCAAAATAACTACATTTATTTTGATAAATAAAATTAAATTAGCACAACCAAATTCGATTTAATGAATACAATTAATGAATATTTAAGTTTAGCAGAATTCGAAGCCATAATCTTTGGAAATCAAAAAGTTACAATTAGCGACGTAGTCTTAAACCGTGTAGAAGAAAGCTTTAATTTCCTAAAGGAATTTTCAGGAAATAAAATTATATATGGTGTAAATACTGGTTTTGGGCCGATGGCTCAATACCGAATTAAAGAGTCTGACCAAATTCAGTTACAATACAATTTAATCAGAAGCCATTCTTCAGGAACCGGAAAACCTTTAAGTCCGGTTTGTGCCAAAGCAGCAATTCTAGCCCGATTAAATACATTATCATTAGGAAATTCTGGTGTTCATCCTTCAGTTATCCACCTGATGGCAGAATTGATCAACAGAGATATTACGCCTTTGATTTTCGAACACGGCGGTGTGGGAGCCAGCGGCGATTTAGTACAGTTATCACACTTGGCTTTGGTTTTAATTGGCGAAGGCGAGGTTTTTTATAAAGGAGAAAGAAGACCAACTCCCGAAGTTTTTGAAATTGAAGGTTTAAAACCCATTCAGGTAGAAATCAGAGAAGGTTTAGCATTAATCAACGGAACTTCGGTCATGACCGGAATTGGGGTTGTAAATGTGCATCACGCTAATAAATTATTAGACTGGTCACTAAAAGCTTCATGCGCGATCAACGAATTGGTTCAGGCGTATGACGATCATTTCTCTGAAGAATTGAACCAGACCAAACGTCATAAAGGACAGCAGGAAGTGGCTTTGAGAATGCGACAAAACCTTTCAGACAGTACTTTGATCCGTAAAAGAGAAGACCATTTATATTCTGGTGAAAATACAGAGGAAATCTTCAAAGAAAAAGTACAGGAATATTATTCATTGCGTTGTGTGCCTCAAATTTTGGGACCGGTTTTAGAAACAATAAATAATGTGGCTTCTATTTTAGAAGACGAATTCAACTCGGCAAACGACAACCCTATCATCGACGTAAAAAACAAGCACGTTTATCACGGAGGAAATTTCCACGGCGATTATATTTCGCTTGAAATGGACAAACTGAAAATCGTAATTACCAAATTAACCATGCTGGCAGAACGCCAGTTGAATTATTTACTGAATTCGAAAATTAACGAAATCCTTCCTCCATTTGTCAATTTAGGAACGTTAGGATTTAATTTCGGAATGCAGGGCGTTCAGTTTACGGCAACCTCAACCACTGCAGAAAGCCAGATGCTTTCGAACCCAATGTACGTGCACTCTATCCCGAACAATAATGACAATCAGGACATTGTTAGTATGGGAACAAATGCGGCCGTCATTACCTCAAAAGTAATTGAAAATGCCTTTGAAGTTTTGGCTATCGAAATGATAACCATTGTTCAGGCGATTGATTATTTAGATCAAAAAAACAAAATATCGTCGGTAACCAGAAAATGGTACGACGACGTCCGCACGATAATTCCGGTATTTAAGGAAGATCAGGTGATGTATCCGTTTGTTCAAAATGTAAAAGATTATTTGATCAACAATTAGTATTATATTTCGCATTATTAATATTGAACTTTAAAAATCATGAAAAAAACACTTATTTTTTTATTCTTATTATGCATTCAATTTGGTAATAGTCAGGAACTGGCATTAGTTAAAAAAAGCGGCAAAATTGGATATATTTCCAAAGACGGAAACTTTAAAATTGAACCTCAATACAAATCAGCCAAAAGTTTTTCTGACGGTTTGGCTGCAGCAGAAAACAACGGAAAATGGGGATTTATTGATACTAAAGGAAGCTGGGCAATTCCGGCTTCGTTTGATAATGCAAAAGATTTTAACAGCGGCATTGCTGTAGTACAAAAAGATAAAAACTGGGTTTACATCAATACAAAAGGAGAAATTTTAAAAGGACCTGCAACAGACAAAGTATTTGATTTTAATGACGGAGTTGCTTTTTTCAGACAAGGCGATAAAGTGGGATTAATCAATTCGAAAATGACGGTTGTTCTGGAACCAAAATACGATCAGATCAAACCTTTTGAAAGTGGTTTTGCAAGAGTTGAACTGAATAAAAAATGGGGAATTATTAATACTGCCGGTAAAGAATTAGTAGAACCTGCATACGACGAAATTGGTAATTATTTTAAAAACACAACCTGGGCAAGAAAAGACAAAACCTTTGGACTGGTAAGTGCCGGAAAATTTATTCCGGTTGATGGCGCTGAAAAAATATGGGATTTTGAAACTCAGGATTTAACTTATGCCAAAAAGAACGGGAAAATTGGATTTATTGACTTAACAGGTAATTGGAAAATCCTGCCGATTTACGACAAAGCAAGAGCATTCTCTAAAAATCTGGCTCCGGTTTGTGTGGGATCAAAATGGGGATATATTAACCCGAAAGCAGAATTTGTAATTCCGCCAACGTATAGTGATGCGGAAGTTTTCAGCTCAAACGGACTGGCTCCGGTAAAAGAAAAAAACTGGGGATTCATTAATGATTCAGGAAAATTGGTAATTCCAACGCAATACGGCATTACTTCAAACGGATTTGTCATTTCACTTTTTGTGCAGCAGGACAAAGGATTTATTGATGGTCTGGCAAGAGTGAAAAACGAAGGAAAATGGGGATTTCTTAAACCAGATGGTACTGTATTGAGCAACCAATGGTTTGAAAATGCTGAATTATTTTCGAAATCAGAGAGAAATAACACCACTGATGCCGCTGAAAAACCAAAAGCAGAGCCAAAATCAGAAACTAAACCTGCCGCAAAACCAGCTGCTAAAAAGAAAAAATAATTCAGATAAATGAAATCGTTAATTAAAAAAGCGATATCATTTATGACCAATAAATAAAATCTACATAAATGAAATGTGTATTAGTAACAGGCGGTTCAAGAGGAATTGGAAGTGCTATTTGTAAAAAATTAGCTGTTGATGCCGATTACCATATTCTGATTAACTATCATTCGAATAAAACAGCTGCCGAAGCAACACTTCAGGAAATACAAAAATTAGGTGCAACAGGCGAAATTTTAGGTTTTGATGTAGCTAATTTTGAACAAGTACAAACGGTTTTAACGCAATGGCAGGAAGCCAATCCTGAAGCCATCGTTGAAGCAGTTGTAAACAATGCCGGAATTACAAAAGACGGTCTTTTTATGTGGATGACACCCGAAGACTGGAACGGAGTGGTGAACACAAGTTTAAACGGGTTTTTTAATGTAACGCAGTTTTTCATTCAAAAAATGCTGCGCAATAAATACGGCAGGATCGTTAATATGGTCTCGGTTTCCGGAGTAAAAGGAACGGCCGGACAAACGAATTATTCTGCTGCAAAAGGCGCTATTGTTGCCGCTACAAAAGCTTTGGCTCAAGAAGTGGCAAAACGTAATATTACGGTGAATGCCGTTGCACCAGGATTTATACGAACGGATATGACAAGCCAGCTAGACGAAAAGGAATTATTAAAGCTGATTCCGGTAAATCGTTTTGGTGAAGCCGAAGAAGTTGCAGATTTGGTAAGCTTTTTGATCTCTAAGAAATCAAGCTATATTACCGGAGAAATTATCAATATAAACGGAGGAATATATTCTTAAAAAATTACTTTGAAAGACGATGAATAAAAGAGTTGTAATTACTGGAATGGGAATTTATTCTTGTATCGGAACTTCTTTAGAAGAGGTAAAGGAATCTTTATACAACGGAAAATCTGGTATTCAGTTTGATTCTGAAAGAAAAGAATTCGGATTTCAATCTGCTTTAACCGGCATGGTTCCAAAACCGGATCTTAAAAATTTATTGACCCGCAGACAGCGTATGAGCATTGGTGAAGAAACCGAATATGCTTATATGGCCACAATCGAAGCGCTGCAAAACGCCAATATCGATGACGCTTTTTTTGACAATCGTGAAGTGGGCATCATGTACGGAAACGACAGTGTATCTAAAGCAATTATTGATGCTACAGATATTGTCCGCGAGAAAAAAGACACCGCTCTAATAGGTTCCGGTGCTATTTTTAAGTCGATGAATTCTACCGTAACGATGAACTTGTCTACCATTTTTAAATTGAGAGGAATCAATCTTACTATAAGTGCGGCCTGTGCAAGCGGTTCACATTCTATTGGTCTGGCTTATTTTTTAATAAAAAGCGGTTTTCAGGATATTATTATCTGCGGAGGCGCACAGGAAATTAATAAATATGCCATGAGCAGTTTTGACGGTTTGGGCGTTTTTTCTAACAGAGAAAACGAACCGGAAAAAGCCTCAAGGCCATTTGATGCAGATCGCGACGGATTAATTCCGAGTGGCGGCGGTGCTACTTTAATTTTAGAAAGTTACGAATCGGCAATAGCCAGAGGCGCTGCTATTATTGCCGAAGTTTCCGGTTACGGATTTTCATCTAACGGAGGCCATATTTCGACTCCAAACGTCGAAGGTCCGGCAATTGCCATGCAGAGAGCTCTTGACGATGCTCAGTTAAAAGCTGCAGATATCGATTACATCAATGCACATGCTACCTCAACTCCGGTTGGAGACGGAAACGAAGCCAAAGCTATTTTTGAAGTATTTGGTGAGAAAAATCCGTACGTAAGTTCTACAAAATCGATGACAGGCCACGAATGCTGGATGGCCGGAGCAAGTGAAGTTATCTACTCAATCTTAATGATGCAGCACGATTTCATTGCTCCCAACATCAATTTGGAAAATCCTGATGAAGATGCTTCTAAATTAAATTTGGTCAAAACCACTTTAAACAAAAAATTTGACATATTTTTGTCCAATTCCTTCGGATTCGGAGGAACCAACTCTGCGTTGGTGGTTAAAAAGTTTAAATTGAATGATGAATAAAGAAGAGATAATAGCAAAAATTAATGGTTTTTTGGTTGATGAATTTGAAGTAGACAATGATGACATTGAACCAGATGCTAATTTGAAAGACACACTTGGATTGGATAGTTTAGACTATGTTGATTTAGTAGTTTCTATTGAAGCTAACTTTGGTGTAAAACTGGTTGAAGTTGATTTCGTTGGAATTGCTTCTTTTCAAAACTTTTACGATCTCATTGAAAACAAATTAAAAGCTAAAGCTGCTTAATGAGTGAATGGGATGGCAAATCAAAAGGAACTGTTTTAGGGTATAGGATATTTGTTTTTTTAATACAAAAAGCAGGTATTAAGGCTGCTTATGTTTTACTTTATTTTGTTGCTTCTTATTATTTTTTATTCTTAAAAAAAAGCAGCAAAGCCATTTCTTATTATTTTAAAGAAAGACTGCAGTATTCCAGTTTCAAAGCTAAAAAAATGGTTTTCAAAAGTTACTTTACTTTTGGGCAGACCATTATTGATAAAATTTCCATTTCGGCAGGAATGCGGCATAAATTCACCTATGAATTTGATGGAATTGATATTCTGAAAAATCTTTTGGCAGAAAAAAAAGGCGGTGTTTTAATCAGCGCCCATATTGGAAATTTTGAAATCGCAGAACATTTTCTGGCCGATATTGATATTGATTTTCAAATAAACTTAGTCACCACAGATTTAGAGCATTCTGCAATCAAAAATTATTTAGAAAGCGTTACCAAAAAATCAACCGTAAAATTTATCATTATCAGAGATGATTTGTCTCATATTTTTGAGATCAACGCTGCTTTGGCCAATAATGAATTGGTTTGTTTTACCGGCGATCGTTATTTTGAAGGCACAAAATCACTTTCTGATAAAATTCTGGGTCAGGAAGCCCACTTTCCTGCAGGTCCATTTTTAATTGCTTCAAGATTAAAAGTTCCTGTAGTTTTTGTTTATGTAATGAAAGAACCAAACCTTCATTACCATTTATACGCCCGTGAAGCCATAGTCAGACACCGTGACGAAAAAGGGCTGCTAAAAGCGTATATAGAAAGCGTTGAATCTATGCTGGCGAAATATCCGCTTCAATGGTTCAATTACTTTGATTTTTGGAATCAGTTGAAATCAAAATAAAAAAGTAAGAGTATATTTAACCGCAAAGTTCGCGAAGTTTTTTATACATATCTGATTTTATAAAAACACAAAGTTCGCAAAGCTAAATCAATACAAAGCTTTGCGAACTTGCAATTAAATGATTAGTAACAAAAAATCTAATATTTTTTGCCAATTACAGCCCTGCGAATTAAAATTATCTGATTAAATGTCGTTCTTTTATACCTTACAATTTTAAAAGTAATGTATGCAGGAATTTGATACGATTATCGTAGGTTCAGGTGTGGGGGGATTGGCAGCCGCAATTTGTCTTGCAAGAGCAGGGCAAAAAGTTTTGGTACTCGAACAACATTATGTTCCCGGCGGCTGGAGTCATAGTTTTACTTTAAAAGGACAGCGTTTTAGTCCCGGCGTTCATTATGTCGGACTTATGGAAGAAGGACAATCTACCAATGAATTGTACCGCGGTTTGGGAATTGCCAACGATATGGTTTTTTTCAGAATGAATAAAAATGGATACGAACATTGTTTAATCGGAGAGGAAACTTTTGATCTTCCGGCTGGCATCGATAATCTTAAAAAAACACTCGCCGCTCATTTTCCGCACGAAGAAAAAGACATCAACGAATACCTTTCACTTGTTCAAAAAGTAAGTTATGAATTGCAGCTTATTCCTAAATTAAAAGGTTTCTGGCAAAATATTACGGTTCCTTTCCGAACGAAGCATTTTGGAAAATTCGCTTTATTTCCCCTAAAGAAAGTCATCGGCTGGCATATTAAAGACCCGATGTTAAAAGCAGTGCTGAATATACAGTGCGGCGACCACGGGCTTGCTCCGGCCAGAGCCTGTTTTCCGGTTCATTGTTCAGTAATGAACCATTATTTTGATGGAGGATTTTACCCAATGGGCGGTGGCGGCGCCATTGTAAAAGCAATGACAAACGGTATAAAAAGACACGGCGGGCAAATCAGAATCAAACAAAACGTAAGCAATATTATTATTGACAACAAAGAAGCAATAGGCGTTAGGCTTGAAAGCGGTGAAGAAATATATGCCAAAAATATTATTTCAAATGCAGATCCTTCTATTACTTATTTAAATTTAATTGGTAAAAAACATTTGAGCAAATCGCTTCTCAAAAAATTAGAGAAAACAAAATACTCCGTTACTTCTCTCATTTTATTTTTAACTCTTGACCTTGATGTTACGCTGTATAACATAGATTCCGGAAATATCTGGATGATGAAAGATGAAAATGACGACGCCAATTTTGAGCATTTAATGAGTGATACGATAGATTCCGGCGATTCATTTCCATCAGTATTTATTAGCTGCACAACGCTCAAAGACCCGCCGAGTTTTAACGGAACCTACCATAATTTTGAAATTGTAACCTATGTGAATTATGACCATATGAAAGATTTTAATGGTCTGGAAGATTACCATAATGAAGAGTATAAAAAATTCAAAGAAAAGGTTATCGATAAACTGATGAACAACCTGGAAAAAATAATTCCGAATGCTAAACAGCACATTATTCAGGCCGAATTAGGAACTCCAAAAACAAATGAATTTTATATTAATTCGACAAAAGGAAATGTTTACGGAACCGAAAAAACGCTGCAGCAGGTGGGTCCGTTTTCGTATAAAAACAAAACCGAGATTAAAAACCTGTTTCTTTGCGGCGCCTGTACTTTATCACACGGTGTTGCCGGCGCTACATATTCCGGCGTTGCAGCAGCGGCAGTAATTTTAGGATGCACTTCTGATGATTTATTAATTGAAGATAAAAATCAAAAAATACGAATTTATGATGCTGAAGACGCTGCAACATGGCCCGATTGGATTCATACGAAACGAACAGATAAAATAAGAAAATTCATTTGAAAAAAATACTTATTTTTGTTTTCCACCAAATCAAATCATCCTAATGAAAAATGTTCTCGTTATTTATTATACTCAATCTGGACAACTAGAATCTATTGCACAAAACATTGCAAAACCTTTTCTAAATTCAGAAGAGATAAATGTAACTTTTCACGAAATAAAATTAGAAAAACCGTTTCCGTTTCCGTGGGACAAAGCTTCTTTTTTTGATGCTTTTCCGGAATCTTTTCTTCAGATTCCAACAGCTTTAAAACCGGTTTCCACTGAAATTCTGAATACAAAATTCGATTTGGTTCTTTTCCATTATCAGGTTTGGTATTTATCGCCATCGATTCCAATCAATTCATTTTTGAAAAGTGATGATGCCAAAAAAATACTGAACAACACGCCCGTAATCACCATCAGCGGATCACGCAATATGTGGATCATGGCGCAGGAAAAAATTAAGGTTTTGCTAAAAGAAGCTAATGCACAATTGGTTGGTAATGTAGCATTGGTAGACAGAGTTGGAAATTTGATCAGCGTAATCACGATTGTAGAATGGATGTTTTCTGGTGTAAAGAAAAAATATTTGGGCATTTTTCCGTTACCGGGAGTTTCAGAAAAAGACATTACAGAATCAAGCAAATTTGGCGAAATCATGCTTGATGCGCTGCAACAGCATAATTTAAATAACCTGCAGCCCAAATTAGTCGCCGCCAACGCTGTAAAAATAAGTCCGTATTTAGTGACAGTTGATAAAACTGCGAATAAAATTTTTAATAAATGGTCAAATTTGATCTATAAAAATCAAAAAAACAGAAAACAACTCCTTAAAGTATTTAATGTTTATTTATTCCTCGCGATATGGTTAATCTCACCAATAGTGTATATATTGCACCTTATTACCTACCCTATTAAGTTAAAAACCATAAAAAAAGAAACTCAATATTATCAAGGAGTTTAGAAGACGAAAGTAGATTATGTTTGAAGTATATATTACCCGAGCTGCAAAATATTTGCCAAATGAAGCCGTTTCAAACGATGAAATGGAAGATTATCTAGGTCTAATCAACGATACCGCTTCAAAAGCAAGACGTATTATTTTGCGCAATAATAAAATTACAAGCCGTTATTACGCCGTAGACAAAACAGGAAAAAGCACGCACAACAATGCCGAAATGACCCGAAATGCTATTGTGCAATTATTTGATGAAAACTTCACACCACAAGATTTAGAAGTACTTTCGTGCGGAACCTCAACACCAGATGTTTTTCTGCCGTCACATGCTGCAATGGTACATGGTTTATTAAAAAATAAATCAGTCGAATTAAACTCATCAACAGGAGTTTGCTGCGCGGGAATGAATTCATTGAAATATGGTTTTCTTTCTATCAAATCAGGAAATTCAAAAAATGCGGTCTGCACAGGATCAGAAAAAGTTTCGTCCTGGCTTTTGGCCCAAAAATACAATCACGAAGTTACCAACTTAAAGAATCTGGAGGAACAGCCGATTATTGCTTTCAAAAAAGATTTTTTACGCTGGATGTTATCTGACGGAGCGGGTGCTTTTTTATTAGAAAACCAGCCGAGAGGTGAAATTTCTTTAAAAATCGAATGGATGGAAGCTTTTTCTTATGCCTTCGAATTAGAAACCTGCATGTACGCCGGCGGTGATAAATTAGAAAACGGAGAAATCAAATCCTGGAGCGATTATGCGCCGGAACACTGGTTGCACGAATCAGTTTTTGCCATCAAGCAAGATGTGAAATTACTGGACGAATTTATTCTTTCTAAAGGAGCCGAAAGCATGAGCAATGCCATGTCTAAAAATAAAATTACGCCAGAACATATCGATTATTTTATTCCGCACGTTTCTTCGAACTTTTTTGTTGAAGGTTTGAAAAAAGGTTTAAGCGAAAAAGGAATCGGAATGGCAGATGAAAAATGGTTCATGAATCTTTCAAGAGTTGGAAATGTAGGCTCTGCCTCTATTTATTTAGCATTAGAAGAATTGATGAATTCCGGAAATTTGATAAAAGGCGACCGCATTCTTTTATCCGTTCCTGAAAGCGGCAGATTTTCTTTTGCGTACGCGTATTTAACTGTTTGCTGATGGAAACTGTTTTACCTCTTGAAAAAGAAGCTGTTGAAAACTTATTACCGCAAAAATTTCCTTTTGTGATGGTTGATACCCTGTATGCTTTTACCGAAACTTCATTGGTTTCAGGATTAAAAATTAAAAACGAAAATATCTTTTTTGATAACGGCATCTTTTTGGAAGCAGGTTTAATAGAACATATGGCACAGTCTGTTGCACTCCACACCGGATATGATTTTTTTTTAAGAAATGAAAAAGCCCCAACAGGTTATATAGGTTCTATTAAAGAAATTGCCATTAAAAAATTGCCTAAAATCGACGATACGATTCAGTCAACAGTGACTATTTTACAGGAATTTGCCGGAGTTACACTAGTAAATATTGTAACCACGCTGCATAACGAAGAAATTGCAAACGGACAAATGAAAACTGTTTTAGCGCAATAATGCAAAATATGAAAGCCGGAATCGACATACAAAATTACTTACCGCACCGGGCGCCAATGCTTATGGTCGATTTAATTCTGGATATAGATGCTGACTTTGTAGAAACCATTTTTTTAATAAAAGAAGACAATATTTTTGTTGACAATAACATTTTTACAGAAGCCGGTTTAATCGAAAATACAGCCCAAACCTGTTCGTCTATAGTAGGAAAAAAATATTTTTTTGACGAAGACGGAACAGAAAATGAAAACGTAAATGTAATTGGCTTTATCAGTGCTTTAAAAAACGTAAAAATACATTCGCTGCCCAATGTAGACGATACCATAATTACCAAAGCAACTTTGGTTTCAAAATTTGCCGGCGACGATTATACCTTATGCACGATGAGCTGCGAAAGCTTACTTGGAGACAAAATACTTTTAGAATGCGAAATTAATTTATTTATTCAGAAAACAATTGTGATCGAATAATAATTAAATATCGAAATGAAAACGAAAAAATCGCTATATCATTTATTAATTCGAATAGGAATTTTAATATTGCTGTTATTTATTGGTATTTTTATAAATAGAAAAGTAAACTCTTTTGAATTACCTTTCTTTTTAATTCAGGCTTTTGCTCTATTTCTGTTATTAGAAATGGTTTATTTTTTTGTCAAAAAAAATAAGACTTTAGCCTTCATAAATCTTACTTTATTAATTGTAATTGAAATTGTACCCGTTTTGATTTTTATACATTTAATGGTATAGATTTAAAATTTAACTGTTATGGAAAAAGAAAAAGTACCACAAGACAAAGGCAATTTGACCAAAAATAACCTAAAGGAATTGTTATACGCCACTGATGAAAATGGCGAATATACCACGACTTTAAGTACTGGCTGGGAACCCAAAACAATCGCGCTTTCCAACTCTATTGACGAAATAAACGAAAGAATTGCCGAAGCAAAAATGAAAGTTGAAATTGGCGAAGCAAGTCCGATTTGTTATTATATGGAAGTCAATAAAATGGACCTGACTATTTTAGCAAGTTATGTTGGTATGTGGAAATGGCGCGTAAAAAGACATTTCAAACCAGCTGTTTTCGCTAAATTAAGTGATTCCATTTTGAAGAAATACGCAGACACATTTGAAATTTCCGTAGAAAAATTAAAAAACTTTAAAACAGATTAATGCAAGTAACATTCACCCACCATCAATCTGCTCATTGTGAAAATGGAGTAGCATCGAATCTGTTAAAAAACAACGGACTCAACATCAGCGAACCAATGGTTTTTGGTATTGGCTCAGGGCTTTTCTTTGTGTATCTGCCTTTTATAAAAGTCAATTATGCACCGGCGATTAGTTACAGAACATTACCCGGACAAATTTTCAATAAGCTCGCAAGCCGATTAAATTTAAAAATAAAAAGACAAAAATTTTCATCTGCAGTAAATGCCAACAAGGCTTTAGATGAAAATTTAAAAAATAATATTCCCACCGGATTACAGGTTGGGGTTTACAATTTAAGTTATTTCCCGGATGAATATCGTTTCCATTTCAACGCCCATAATTTAGTCGTTTACGGAAAAACCGAAACTGATTATTTGATCAGCGATCCTGTTATGGAAACGGTTACGACTTTAACACACGACGAATTAGACAAAGTTCGTTTTGCCAAAGGTGCTTTTGCGCCGCGCGGCCAAATGTATTATCCTATTCAAATTCCGAAAGATGTTGATTTGAAAAGTGCCATCATAAAAGGGATCAAAAATACATGTCGCGATATGCTGGCGCCGATGCCAATTATTGGTGTTCGCGGGATTAAATTCGTTTCCAGACAAATTAGAAAATGGCCTGTAAAACACGGCACCAAAAAAGCCAATCATTATCTGGCACAAATGGTACGCATGCAGGAAGAAATAGGAACCGGAGGCGGTGGTTTCCGATTTATTTATGCCGCATTTTTACAGGAAGCATCCGTTATTTTAGGGAATGAAGAATTGAAAAATCTTTCGAAAGAAATGACGCAGATTGGTGATTCCTGGAGAGATTTTGCTGTTGAAGCTTCCCGAATTTATAAAAACCGAAGCGCCAAAGAAGACGCTTACAACGCTATTGCAGATGAACTTTTGAGCATTGCCAACAGAGAAGAAATCTTTTTCAAAAAACTAAAAAAAGCCATCAGCTAATATATTTTGCAACCCATTATAAAAATAGAATCCCTCTCGAAAAAGTACAAAGATGCCGACCAGTATTCTTTGAACGATGTTTCGCTGCAGATCAATGAAGGGGAAATTTTTGGTTTACTCGGACCCAACGGTGCCGGAAAAACAACCTTAATTTCCATGCTTTGCGGCTTGGTAAAACCCACTTCAGGACATTTTTCGATAGATGATTTGAATTACGCACATCATTCCTCAAAAATCAAAAAAATTATTGGTGTGGTTCCTCAGGAATATGCTTTGTACCCAACTTTGACGGCGAGAGAAAATTTACACTATTTTGGAAGTATGTACGGACTGAAAGGTTCATATTTGAAAGATAAAGTAATCGAAACTTTAGATCTTTTGGGATTATTAAAGTTCGCTGACAAACGCATTGAAACTTTTTCCGGCGGTATGAAACGAAGAGTCAATTTGATTGCGGGAATTTTGCACAATCCTAAAGTTTTATTTTTAGATGAACCAACCGTTGGTGTCGACGTTCAGTCTAAAAATGCGATTATCGATTATTTGAAAGTTTTGAACCAAAACGGCACTACAATTATATACACTTCGCATCATTTGGCTGAAGCCGAAGATTTTTGTACCAATATTGCCATTTTAGACCGAGGTACAATTTATGCGAAAGGAACACCATCAACATTGATTAATTCTACAAAAGATGCCCGAAATCTCGAAGATGTTTTTATTTCATTAACTGGAAAAGATCTGCGAGATGATATATAAAATTTGGATGTCGGTCGTAAAAGAATTTTTACTGCTCAAACGAGATTTGGGCGGCTTAATTATTCTTTTTATCATGCCTTTGGTTTTGGTAATCACGGTTACTTTAATTCAGGACAGCACTTTTAAAAAAGTCAGCGATAATAAGATTCAAATTTTATTGGTCGATAATGACAAAGGTTCCGTTTCTAAAACTGTTTTTGACAATTTAGAAAAAAGTGAATTGTTCACCGTTGTAACTCAAATTGACGATAAACCAATTACTGAAGAAACTGCCCGTGAAAATGTTTATAAAGGAAAATTTCAGCTGGCAATCGTAATTCCTGCAAATCTAAGTGCCGATTTACAAACCAAAATTGATCAGAATGTCGAAAACATTGTGAGTAAAATGGGTTTAACCGAAATAGACACTTCAGCACAAAAAGAAACTCCCAAAGTCATCAAAGAAAAAGAAGTAAAACTCTATTTTGATCCGGCGGTACAAATGAGTTTTAAAAATGCCGTAATGAGTTCGATTGACAAAATGATTTCTCAGATCGAAACAAAGTCCATTTATACTACTTTTCAAAATCAATTAGGCGAAGAAAATGCACAGTTTGAACAAAAAAGTTTTATCACTTTTAAAGAGATAATGCCGCGAATAAATAACAAGGAAGTGCTGCCAAATTCAGTACAGCACAACGTTCCGGCCTGGACACTTTTCGCCATATTTTTTATTGTGATTCCGTTGTCTATTAATATTGTAAAAGAAAAATCACAGGGAACTTTTGTTCGGTTAAGAACCAATCCGGTTTCAAATTTAATTGTGATAATCGGAAAAACCATTACCTACTCGATCATTTGTATGATTCAGTTTTATATGATGGTGGCCGTTGCCGTTTTCCTGTTTCCACATATGGGTCTGCCGTCTTTAAATATCGAAGGGCATTTGTTTTTAATGAGTGTTGTCGCTTTATTTTCAGGTTTCGCCGCAATAGGATTCGGAATTTTATTGGGAACTGTTGCCAGCACTCAGGAACAATCGGCTCCGTTTGGTGCAACGAGTGTTATTATTTTAGCTGCCATTGGAGGAGTTTGGGTTCCGGTTTTTGCCATGCCTAAAATCATGCAGATTATTGCCCAATCATCGCCTATGAATTGGGGCTTAGAAGCTTTTTACGACGTTTTGCTGCGTAATGTTTCTTTCCTCGAAATCATCCCAAAAATAAGTTTGTTACTTTTGTTCTTTATAATCACAACTTCCATTGCCTTATTTTATGACAAAAAGAAAAGAACAGTATAACGAAGCCACAAACCTGACTGTTTCGCATGAAATCAGAATTCGTTTTAACGAAACTGATCCGCTCGGAATCGTTTGGCACGGCAATTATATCACCTATTTTGAAGATGGAAGAGAGGCTTTTGGCCGTAAACACGGACTTACTTATCTGGACATTGGAAATACGGGTTATACAACGCCAATTGTAAAATCAAAGTGCGAACATAAATTATCATTACGCTACGGCGACGTAGTAACAATTGAAACCACTGTTGTAGATACGCCCGCCGCCAAAATGATTTACCGTTTTAAAATTATTGATGACAAAGGCGAAGTGGCCTGCACCGGCGAAACCGTTCAGGTATTTTTAGACGGCGACGGAAACTTAATGCTGACGAATCCTCCTTTTTATGAGGAATGGAAACGAAAAGTGGGATTGTTGAAATAGAACACGAATTTACTTCGTCTGTTCGCTATCGCTCGAGTCACGAATTAGCACGAATTCATTTTCGTTTTCCTGCAAGGTTTTTAAAAATAGAAATCACGAAATGTTAAGAGAAATATACATTACCGAAACAAATTGTATCACGCCATTAGGTTTTGACGTTCAGTCGAACATCGAAGCAATTTTGCGTGGCGATTCAGGAATTCAATTGCATCAGGATATTTCGTTGATGCCAAATCCGTTTTATGCTTCTGTAATTGCTAATGAAAAAATAAACAGTGCTTTTTCAAAAATCAGTACTGAAACCAAATATTCGCGTTTAGAGAAAATGATGATTTTGGCTTTGGAACCGATGATCAAAAATTCTGGAATTGAATTAAATTCAAAAACCGCTTTTATCCTTTCTACTACAAAAGGAAATGTTACGGCTTTAAAAAACAATTCGGAAGAAAGTTTTAATAACGCACATTTAGATGTTTTAGCAAAAAACATTTCAGATTTCTTCGGATTTAAAACGCAGCCAATAGTGATTTCGAATGCCTGCGTTTCCGGAATTTTAGCGATTTCGGTTGCCAAAAGAACGATTCAGTCAGAGCTTTATGATAATGTTTTTGTCGTGGCCGGCGATGAAGTATCCCAATTTGTTTTGTCTGGTTTTAATGCTTTTCAGGCGATGAGCGATCTGCCTTGTAAACCGTATTCTAAAAACAGGACCGGAGTAAGTTTAGGCGAAGCAACGGCTGCAGTTTTAGTTTCGGCGAATCCGGCAACTGCTAAAATAAAAGTAATTGGCGACAGTTCAATAAACGATGCGAATCATATTTCGGGTCCGTCACGAACAGGCGAAGGTTTGTACAGAAGTATTCAGAATGCGATGAAAGAAGCAAAAATCAATTCCAATCAAATCGATTATATTTCAGCGCACGGAACCGCAACTCCTTTCAATGACGAAATGGAGGCAATTGCCTTAAATCGTTTAGATTTACAAAATGTTCCTATTAATAGTTTGAAAGGATTTTACGGTCATACTTTGGGCGCTTCGGGATTATTGGAAACGGTAATCGCAATTGAATCGGCAAATCAAAATACACTTTTTGAATCGAAAGGTTTTGATGAAATCGGCGTAAGCGAAGGAATTAATGTTATTCAGAAAAATGAAACTGCAAATATTGAAATTTTTCTGAAAACGGCTTCTGGATTTGGAGGTTGTAATACGGCGGTTGTTTTTGAAAAGATGAAATAATATGGAGAATCAAACAAGTTGGACACCATTTCCTGATGATAATTTACTTGGTTTAACAGATAAAGATAAAATCAATGAATTTGAAGCATCTGGTATTGCCAAAGCAGAACTTTTTACTTTTGAATTAGAAACTGATGTTGAAATTTCAACATCTCTTGTTTTGGAAATTCATAAAATCGCATTTGAACAACTTTATGACTGGGCAGGAAAATGGAGAACTACGGAAGTTTCTGTTGGACAACTAATTCCCCCAAAAGCTGTAATGGTTTTACAAGCGATGTATCAATTTTTAGACAATCTTAATTTTAAAATTTCCATTTCAAAAACTCTTAATGAACAAATTGACTGCCTTGTTTATGCCCATTATGAATTCATAAAAATTCATCCATTTAATAATGGAAATGGAAGAACCGGAAGAATTGTAATGAATCTTGTTGCACTAAAATTTGGCTATCAACCATTGGAATTATACTATCGAGAAGGCGAAAGCAGAAAATATTATATTAATGCGATGAAAGCAGCAGACAATGGAGATTTTAAAATACTAACCGAATTAATTAGTGAAGAATTGATCTCCTTTTAATTCTTTGTCTTTTAAAATTCCGTTTACAATTTTTACGATTTTAGTTTTCGAAACTTGTTGATCTTCTAAAGACATTGTAGAAAATACAGTATCAGCAAGCACTTTTGATAAAAAGCTTTTCTGTTTTAGTTTCGGATATTTTTCGTAGAATTTCATATCTTGACAAAGTTATAAAAAATAATGAATCAAAATACACACATACAATCCTACATCACCATTCAAAACAACGAAATTGTTTTGAACGGAACTTCTGTATTCAAAATTGAACCTACAGATTTTGCTGATTTCTCCAAACAAGCCTATCGCAATTTTGACATTCAATATCCGAAGTTTTTCAAAATGGATGCTTTGAGCAAACTGGCTTTTTTAGGATCAGAATTACTTTTGAGTCCGATTACTTCTTCTGAAGCAGAAAATAATATCGCTTTAGTTTTAGCCAATAAATCCTCCAGTTTAGATACCGATGTAAAATATCAGGAATCTATTTCAGACAAAGAAAACTATTTTCCGAGTCCGGCGGTTTTTGTTTATACGCTGCCCAATATTTGTTTGGGCGAAATAAGTATCCGTCATCAGCTGAAAAGTGAAAATTCTTTCTTTATATTTGATGCTTTCAACACAGAATTTCTGTGGAACTATTCTGGGATTTTGTTAAACACAAATAAAGCTGATTCTGTTTTGTGTGGCTGGGTAGAATTTTTTAATGATAATTATAAAGCTTTTCTTTGCCTTATCAGCAAGGACGAAAACGAGAAATATACAAACGAAAATATCAATACATTATATAATAAATAATCATGGAAGCATTAAAAGAAGAATTAAAAAATAAAATCATTACTACTCTTAACCTTGAAGATATCACAATCGAAGACATTGCTGATAACGATCCTTTGTTTGGAGACGGTTTAGGTTTAGACTCGATTGATGCACTAGAATTGATCGTGATTTTAGATAAAGATTACGGAATTAAATTAGTAGATCCGAAAGAAGGAAAAACAATTTTCCAGTCTATCGAAACTATGGCGGCGTATATTAGCGCTAACAGAACGAAATAAGACTTTCTTAGACTGGCTTAGATTTTTACACAACTTAGACAAACACTTTCCAAAAAATCTAAGAAGTTTAATGTCTAATTTTCTAAGTAAGTCTAATAAAAAAATCTAAGAAGTCTAAGTCTGTCTAAAAATCTAAGAAGTCTAAAATAAAGTCTAAAATGAAAGGTGTTGCAATAACGGGAATGGGGATTATCTCTTCGATTGGAAATTCAGTCGAAGAAAATTATATTTCGTTAACCGAAAATAAAATCGGCATTTCTCGTATCCAAAATATTTCGACCGTTCATGCCGATGTTATTAAAGTGGGTGAAATCAAGAAAACCAATGATGAACTGGTCAATGATTTAAAGCTTTCTGAAAATAATAATTTTTCGAGAACCGCTATGATTGGCACTTTTGCAGCCAAACAAGCTGTTGAAAATGCGGGCATTACCTCGATCAACGAATATAGAACCGGACTTATTTCGGCGACAAGTGTTGGCGGTATGGACATGACCGAAAAGCATTATTACGAATATTTCGAAAAACCGGAACTGGTAAAATATATTGCCTGTCATGACGGCGGCGATGTTGCTGAAAAAATTGCTCAGGAATTAGGTTTAAAAGGAATGGTAACTACCATAAGCACCGCCTGTTCATCGGCAGCGAATGCGATTATGCTCGGCGCACGTTTGATTAAAGCCGGAAAACTGGATCGCGTTATTGTGGGCGGCGCCGATGCTTTGGCGAAATTCACCATCAACGGATTCAAGACTTTGATGATTTTATCTGATGATTACAACAAACCTTTCGATAATGACAGAAAAGGATTAAATCTGGGAGAAGCAGCTGCTTTTTTGGTTTTAGAATCGGATGAAATGGTTGAAAAACACAATAAAAAAGTATTGGCACGAGTTTCCGGTTACGGAAATGCGAATGATGCTTTTCACCAAACTGCCTCTTCAGAAAATGGAGACGGTGCTTATTTGGCGATGAAAAAAGCTTTTGAAGTTTCAGGTTTAAAACCTTCTCAAATTGATTACATCAATGTTCACGGGACGGCAACGCCAAATAACGATTTATCTGAAGGAAGGGCTTTGCTTCGTATTTATGAAAATGAAACTGTTCCTGATTTTAGCTCAACTAAACCTTTTACAGGCCACACCTTAGCGGCTGCCGCTGCCATTGAAGCCGTTTACAGCGTTTTGTCGATTCAGAATAATGTGGTTTATCCAAATTTGAACTTCGAAAATCCAATGGAAGAATTCGATTTGAAACCTCAGACATCATTAAAAAATGCAAAGATCGAACACGTTTTATCCAACTCTTTTGGTTTTGGAGGAAATTGTTCTACTCTCATATTTTCTAAAAGCTAATGAAATTGTCATGATTTAAATAAAACTGAACTACTTAGCACCTAAAGTCAATGGATACAGTCGGCAGACTTTAAGTCTACAGTATTAACTAAAAGCTTAATTTTAACCACAAATTACACAAATTTACACAAATTAATTGGCGAAAATTTGTGTAATTTGTGGTTAAAAGACTTTTTTAGAAGCTTAAAGTAAATTACGTAGTTTTAAACTTTTTTAAAACCAATATTAAGAATGACGATTCCATATTCCTTTAAAAAAACAAATTTAATCTTCGCATGAAAAAAACATATATAAATGGAGTAGGCTGTATTTCGACTCAAAAAACATTTGATACTGTTTTTTTAGAAGAAGCTGTTTACCATCAAAACGATACCGTTCTTTCGGTAATTGCTCCAGTGTACAAAGATTATATTTCTCCCGCTGCAGCAAGACGAATGGCAAAAGGCGTGAAAAACGGAATCGTAGCTTCGGCCTTAGCTTTGAAAGATGCTAATATCGAAAATGTAGATGCGATTATTACCGGAACAGGTTTAGGATGCATCGAAGATTCTGAAAAATTCCTTAAAAATATTCTCGACAATAACGAAGAATTTTTAACGCCAACTTCATTTATCCAATCAACGCACAATACCGTTGGCGCTCAAATTGCTTTGACATTGCACTGCAAAGGCTATAATTTTACGTATGTAAATGGCGCTGTTTCATTTGAGTCGGCACTTTTAGATGCTAAAATGCAGCTGGAAGAAAACGAAGCCCATTCGATTTTAGTAGGCGGTGTCGATGAAACCGGCGATTATACAATGGCACTTTTTAAACTGGAAGGACGCATTAAAAAAGAAAGTGATGCACCTTTTAAAATTTTAAATGCAGATTCAACCGGAGTTGTGTATGGTGAAGGCGCGAGTTTCTTCGTTTTAGAAAATGAAAAAAAAGACACGACTTACGCGCAGATTTTAGATGTTGAAATTATAAACACTCTGGAAGAAAATGAAGTTGAGTCTTCAATACTTGCCTTTTTAAAAACGAATAATTTAGAAATTTCAGATATCGACGCTTTAGTTTTAGGTTTTGACGGTAATCTCAATTTCGATTCCTATTATAAAAATATTGCTGAAAATGCGTTCGCCCAAACACCTCAATTGTACTACAAACATTTGAGCGGCGAATATGACACGGCATCTTCTTTTGCTTTATGGATGGCGTCTAAAATTATAAAAACTCAGGAAATTCCGGAAATTGTAAAAGCAAATCTGGTTACAAAACCAGCTTACAATACCATTTTATTGTACAATCAGGTAAATGGAAAAAATCATAGTTTTACGTTACTTTCAAAATGATAACGCATAAAAACATATCGCTTTTTTTTATTTTTTTGCTGCTCTCATTATTCGTTTTGAATTTTTATGCAGCACTAAATATTTGGTGGTTTGTGGCAATTATTTTGATTTGGCTTGGAATAAATGCTTTTGGTTCTGCCCGAATTTCTTCTAATTATCATGTAAAAGCGTACTGCCATAATCCATCTGAAACAGAAAAAAAAATTGCTCTTACTTTTGATGACGGACCAAGTGAATTTACTTTGGAAGTTTTAGAACTGCTGCAAAAATACAATGCCAAGGCAACGTTTTTCTGCATCGGAAAAAACATTGAAGCACATCCGGAAATCGTACAACAAATTATTATAGAAGGACATTTTGTTGGCAATCATTCTTATTCTCATTCTAAATTTTTTGATTTTTACAATGCAAAAAAAATTATACAAGAAATTCAAAAAACAGATGCACTTCTGGAAAAATACACATCCAAAAAAATAAACTTTTTTCGCCCGCCTTACGGAGTTACCACACCATCGATCCGCAGGGCTTTAAAAATTACCCATCACCAAGTCATCGGCTGGAATATTCGTTCGCTTGACGGTGGAACAAATAATCAAAATTTAATTTTCAATCGCATTATAAAACGGGTTTCTCCCGGCGGAATCGTACTTTTGCACGACACGGCATCTCACTCTGTTTTAGTATTGGAACAGTTTTTGCACTTTTTAAAGCAAAACAATTACAAAGTGGTTTCTGTCGAGGAACTTTTGAATCTTAAAGCTTATAAAAATTGAACGCGTATGAGACGGATTCGCTAACGCGAAAACGCTGATAAAGACGGATTTTTTAATGTTCAATTAAATAATCTGTGGAAATCATTTAATCTGTGGCAAAAATTTAAAAAAATATGAAAACTAAAATAGCACTATTAATTCTATTTATTTCAGGCAATTTATTTGCCCAGGAACAAAAAATGACGGATGCCGAAATTGCTTCATTTAAACAAGACGTCAATGTGGTTTCTAAAAAAATCAAAACTTTAAGTACTGATTTCGTGCAGTATAAACATATGGATTTTTTATCCAAAGACATTGAAACGTCTGGAAAAATGGTTTTCAAAGAACCTAATTTACTGCAATGGCAATATAAAAAACCATACAATTACAGCATCGTTTTTAAAAATGGAAAAATCCTGATTAACGACGAGGGCAAAAAAAGTGCGGTTGATATTGGCAACAGTAAAATCTTCGGACGCATCAATAAATTAATTGTCGGAAGTGTGAGCGGGAATATGTTTGATGACAAAGAATTTACCATTTCGTATTTTAAACTGAAAGGTCAGAATCTCGCAAAATTTATTCCGAAAGATGCCGCTTTAAAAAAATATATCAAACAAATTGAACTGACTTTTGACAAAGAAGAAGCCACAGTGGTTCAGGTAAAATTGCTTGAATCATCTGAAGATTATACCCGAATTGTACTTAAAAACAAAGTGATCAATGCAAAAATCGACGATTCAGTTTTTAATAATTAATTGCTTTTTAGCCCTTTTTATAATTTCTTGCGGCTCGGTCACAAAAAATTATACACCCAAAAAACGAGACAAAACATCTTATCAGGCTCCCTATTTTTCAGATTCAAAAAAGGATTATGTTTATAAAGCCAACATCACCGTTTACGGAAATGAATTGTCAGGCATTTTTATTGCCAAAAAAATAAACGACACCACACATCGAATTGTTTTTACAACTGAATTTGGCAACAAACTGATGGATTTTGAAATTTCGGATACTAGTTTTAAAGTCAATTCGATTGTATCAGAATTAGACCGAAAAATTTTGATCAATACCTTAAAAGAAGATTTTCGATTGCTGTTAAAGAAAGAATATCTGCTTCAGGAACAATTTGAAAACGACGATTACAATATTTACAAATCAGAAGATGGAAAAAGAGACAATTATTTATTTCTATCCAAAAAAGATCAAAAATTAGAAAAAGTCATTCATTCTTCTCCAACAAAAGAAAAATTTACGGTTCTTTTTAGTTCAGAAAACAATATTTTTGCTGAGAATATCCAGATTATCCATCAAAATATTAAGTTAAAAATTGAGCTGCATTATTTTAGATCAGAGTAAAAACTTAAACTAACCATAAACTTAAAACCAATCCAAAATGAAAAAAATAACCTTAATTGCATTTGTTTTATTTGCCGGCCTTGTAAAAGCGCAGGCACAGGTAACAGTTAGTCCGGGAATTAAAGGAGGTTTAAATATTTCTAATTTCACCAATTTTGGATCAAGCGACCCGAAATCAGATTTTTATGCCGGTGGATTTGTCGCGATAAAATTCAATCGGTTTTTTACGCTGCAGCCTGAATTAATTTATTCGAGACAAGGTGCAGAAGTTCGTGAATATGAGATTGGAGGACCTGGATCACGCACAGTAAATTACGATTTAAATTATTTGTCAATTGGTGCGGTGGCTAAATTTCATTTTGGAGGAAAAGGGTTTCATGTATTGGCCGGTCCATCTTTAGATATTAAAACGGATGATAATTTTCCTGAATATGATTACAATCCGGTTGGTGCTGATTTTAGTTTGGTTGGCGGTGTAGGATATTCTCTGCCAAACGGATTAACTTTTGAAGCAAGATTCAAACAAGGATTAGTTGATATTTACGGATACGATGGAATCGACAATGATGATTATTACTATGAGGACATTATTTTAAACAGGGTTTTTCAGATTGGGATCAGCTACACTTTTAACGTAAAATAATGTATACGAAAAAATCACTCCTTGTTCTACTTGCTTTCTTTGCGATGGCAGCAATGCAGGCTCAGGCAACTTTTAAACCAGGTTTGAGAGGTGGTTTGAGTCTTTCGACGATTTCAGAAATGCATGCCGATTACAGACCTGATTTTTATGTTGGAGGTTTTGGAGAAATTAATTTAACAAAACGCTACGCACTGCAGCCAGAACTAAATTACATCAGACAAGGATCTAATAATGTGGCCCTAAACTTTTACGACCCAAATACAGATATGGAAAGAGTTACTTATCAGGATTTAAAACTTGATTATTTATCCTTTTCTCTCCTAAACAAGTTTACTTTTGGACAAGGTTTTCAAGTACAATTCGGGCCTGCTTTAGATGTTCATTTATACGATAATTTGGTTTTAAGAAAGACATACAATGATTTGTCTTTTGTTACAGGTCTTGCTTACAGGATGCCTTCCGGTCTTGCATTTGAGTTCCGATTTAAAAAAGGTCTTTTAGATGTATTAGATAGTGATTACTACCATAATGATTCTAATAACGATTATTTTTTTGGAGATTATAACACCAATATCAATTTACAAATAGGTGTTTCATATTCTTTTGATACGAAATAAAGCAAATCATATTCAAATATAACTATGTTCAAAAAATCGTTTTTCCTCATTATTATTATTGCTTTTTTAAGCCTAACAGCAGCACAAGCTCAAGTAACTTTTAGACCAGGATTAAGAGCTGGATTAGGCCTTTCGAATCTTGGTTTTCACGGAGATTTTAAACCTGATTTTTATTTGGGTGCCTTGGGTCAAATTAACTTAACGAAACGTTATACGCTGCAGCCTGAAATCAACTACAGCAGACAAGGAGCAAATAATATGGAACAAACTCAAATGTATTATGATAATAACAATTATCTTGTGCGATCCAAGTCTGTAGATGTGAATATAGATTATTTAACACTAGGTGTGATCAACAAGTTTTCTTTTCCGTCAGGATTTCAAATACAATTTGGTCCGACAATTGATTTTGTCGTAGATACAAATTTGCAATATAATGACAGTGATGTTGATTTGGGTTTTGTAACCGGATTAGGTTATAAGTTACCTTCAGGTCTTTTACTTGAAGCCCGATTCAAAGCAAATATCGTAGATAATTATGGCAGTTATAATGATGGTTATACTTATCAGGAAGAGCAATATAGTCCAAGTGTAACTTTTCAATTTGGTGTTTCTTACGCTTTTGGAGGGAAATAAAAAATAAAATAATGGTTTTAAAAGATTTTTATAAAGTTCTTTCAGAAGAAAAAACAGGCGATTCTAAATATGTTGTTACGATTTTGGTCAATGAAAAACACGAAGTTTTCAAAGGTCACTTTCCGGGAAACCCGATTATGCCGGGAGTCTGCATGATTCAGATTATTAAGGAACTTACAGAGAAAATAACGCAAAATACGTTGATGATTCAAACGCTTACGAATGTAAAATTCATGGCGTTGATTAATCCTGAAATTACGCCGGAATTGCGTTTAGAATTGGATATTACTATTACCGAAGATGATTTGGTTAAGGTAAAAAATACGACTTATTTTAACGACACTACTGCTTTGAAATTAAGCAATGTGTATAAAAAAATATAAAGATGAAATTACTATTGTCACTACTTTTATGGATCAATTTTTCAGGAACTCCAGATTTGGCTTCCATCAGAAAAATGTATCCAAATGTTACCAAATCTGAAAGTAATGCCAAAGAATTTTCGGCAAAACTAGCTGCTGTTTCCAATACTGACAACAATATTTTAGTGGCTTACAAAGCGGCTTCTATTTTATTGGATTCTAAGCTTGAAAAAAAACTGAAAGACAAAATTGACCGTTTTAAAGAAGGCGCAAAATTATTAGAATCGACCATAAAAAGCGAGCCTAATAATATCGAAATTAGAATGATCCGCCTGAGTATTCAGGAAAATGTTCCCGGAATTACCGGCTATAAAAAGAACATCAAAGAAGACAAAAAGTACCTTACAGAACATTACAGCGCGCAAAATACCACTCTAAAAGAATACCTAAAAGACTTTATTTTACAATCTAAAAGTTTCTCTGAAAAAGAGCGACAATTCGTGAAGTAAGCTAAAGAAAACCTCCCCATGAAACCGAACTTACAACAGCAGGAATTAATCAATCAGACTCATTTTTGTGTCATTGTTCCGACGTACAATAATCAAAAAACGCTGCAAAAAGTGCTGGATGCTGTTCTGGATTTTACTGAAAATGTCATTGTTGTTAATGATGGCTCGACAGATGAAACTTTCAATATTCTTCAGCAATATTCGCATTTAACTCAAATTCACCATCCTGAAAATTTAGGAAAAGGAAGAGCGCTTCGAAATGGTTTCAGAAAAGCAATAGAAATGAATTTTGAATACGCCATTACAATCGATTCTGACGGCCAGCATTTTGCTGCTGATATTCCGAATTTTATTGAAGCCATTCAAAAAGAACCGAATTCATTATTGATTGGAAGCCGCAATATGACAACGGAAAATGTGCCGAAGAAAAGCAGTTTCGGAAACAAATTTTCGAATTTCTGGTTTAAGTTTGAAACCGGAATCCAGCTTGAAGATACACAATCGGGTTTTAGACTGTATCCGTTACGATTAATTCCGAAGCAATTTTATACTAATAAATTTGAGTTTGAAATTGAAGTTATTGTGCGTGCTGCCTGGAAAGGAATTGTAGTAAAAAATATCCCGATTCAGATTTTATACGATCCTGTAGAACGTGTTTCTCATTTTCGTCCGTTTAAGGATTTTACGAGAATTAGTATTTTAAATACGGTTTTGGTTATCAATGCTTTGCTTTACATCAAACCAAGGGATTTTTTCAGAAGGGCAAAAAAAAAAGGGTTTAAAAAATTCTTTCTCGAAGATATTTTAGAAAGCACTGATTCTAATTTCAAAAAATCGGCTGCAATTGCTTTGGGTGTTTTTATCGGGATTTCTCCTTTCTGGGGATTTCAGACTGTGCTCCTTTTTACTTTTGCCGCTTTGTTCAAACTTAATAAAGTTATTGCTTATCTGGCGTCAAATGTCAGCTTTCCGCCTTTTATTCCGTTTGTGATTTACGGTTCCTTAAAAATGGGAAGCTATTTTGTTTCCAATGAGGCTGCTTTAGTTTTAGATAGTTCGCTTACACTTGATGATATTCAGAAAAATGCAACGCAATATATCGTCGGAAGTCTTATTTTAGCAGCCGTTTCGGCATTGTTTTTTGGTCTTTTGAGTTATTTGCTTTTAACGGCTTTTAATTCTAAGAATAAAACGAAGATTGAATAAGGCCTGCCACAGATTAAAGGATTAAAATGATTTAAAATCTGTGGCAAAAAAGGAAACTATGTGCGCGATTTTAAAATTACATACAATTAATTAGTGCAAATTTGTGAAATTGCTTCGCCTGTTCGCTATCGCTCGGGTCGTGGCGAAAAACCCTCTATGGAAATAATTTAATCCGTAGTAAAAAACAATAAAATAATCATGCATCAATACTTTTACGCCATTCATCTATTTGTAAATCGACGAAAATCTTTATCGGTTGTGCTGGCTGTATTGCTGCTTTTGGTTTTTGGCTTTTTTGCTTCTCAAATTAAATTTGAAGAAGACATTACCAAACTTATCCCAACAAACGACAAATCTGATGTTACGGCAAAAGTGCTCAAACAGCTTAATTTTGCCGATAAAATAACCGTTATTTTCAAACTCGAAAAAAATGGATCTGATGAAGATTTAAAAGCAATGGCAACCGCTTTTTCTGACAGCGCTGCTATTTCCTGTAAACCATATATCACAGGAATTCAGGGAAAAATCAATGAAGAAAATATTCAGGAAACTATCGATTTTGTTTATAATAATTTACCGCTTTTTTTGGAGAATAAAGATTACGAAGCGATTCAGAATAAACTTCAAAAAGACAGTATTGCTGCAACAGTTCAGGGCAATTACAAATCAATTATTTCGCCTTCCGGATTTGTTACGAAAGATTTTATTCTACAAGATCCGTTGGGAATTTCGTTTATTGCTTTAAAAAAATTACAGCAATTAAATGTTGGCGATGATTTTATCCTCGATAATGGTTTTGTAATGACGAAAGATAAAAAGAAATTATTGCTTTTTATTACATCAAATATTCCGTCTAGCGAAACAGAGAAAAACACCATTTTTGCTGCAAAACTCAAATCAATTCAGGATCATTTAAATCAGCAGTTTAAAGGCAAAACGTCGATCACTTATTTTGGTTCGGCGCTGATTGCGGTTGCGAATGCGAATCAAATCAAAAGCGATATTATTCTAACGACAACAATAGCGATGATCACGCTGATGCTGATTTTGATTTTATTTTATCGAAAAGTTTTAATCCCATTAATTATTTTTCTTCCAACGGTTTTTGGCGCTTTGTTTGCCGTTGCGTTTTTATATTTTGTGAAAGAACAAATTTCGGCAATTTCCCTCGGAATTGGTTCGATTTTATTGGGAATTACGATTGATTATTCCATACATATTCTCACGCATTACAAGCACAACAGCGATGTAAAAACATTGTATAAAGACATTACAATGCCGGTAATTATGAGCAGTTCAACAACGGCTGTTGCCTTTTTATGTCTGCTTTTTGTAAAGTCGGATGCGCTGAACGACTTGGGAATTTTCGCTGCCGTCATCGTTATGGCTTCTGCTTTTTTCTCGCTTTTGATTGTACCGCATTTATACAAACCGAAAGAAAATAATTTTGAGCACAAGAAAAATGCAATCGATAAACTGGCCCATTTCTCTTTTCACAACAACAAATTCCTGATTGGGTTTTGCGTCCTTATTACGATTGTCTGTTTTTTTACTTATAATAATGTTGGTTTCAATAACGATTTGTCACAGTTGAATTTTGTACCAAAAGAAATTCAGGCTGCCGAAAAAGAGCTGGAAGAAAGCACGAGTTTAACATCAAAAACAATTTACGCCGCTTCGTACGGAAAAAGTATAGAGGAAGTTTTGCAAAACAACAGCCAGCTTTTTTCTCAATTAGTGAAAGAAAAACAACAAAATAAAATATTGAATTTCAGTTCTGTTGGAGGTATAATGCTTTCACAAAAAGAACAAAAACAGAAAATCGAGAAATGGAATTCGTTTTGGGATACTAATAAAAAACAGTTTTTAAAATCTGAATTAATTGCCGAAGGTTCAAAACTCGGCTTTAAGCCATCTACTTATTCACTGTTTTTTAATCATTTAGATTTCAATTTTAAAGCCATTTCTTCTGACGATTATTTAAAAATTCAGGCGTTGCAATTGCACGAATTTGTGAGCGAAAAAAATGGTTTTTTCACGATTTCGACATTGGTAAAAGTTACACCGGAACAACGGGATGCGTTTGTAAAATCGGCCTCAGCCAAAAATAATTTAATCGCCATCGACCGCCAGCAAATGAACGAAACGTTTTTCAGTACTTTAAAAACCGATTTTAATTCGCTGGTCAATTATTCCTTTATTGCCGTAATTCTAATTCTGTTTTTCTTCTTCAGAAGAATCGAATTGGTTATTGTCAGCTGTATTCCGATTGCCTTAACTGGAATTGTAACGGCAGGAATTATGGGCATTTTTGGCATTCAGATGAATATTTTCAGTATGATTGTCTGCACCTTGATTTTTGGCCACGGAGTAGATTTCAGTATTTTCATGACGAGCGCATTGCAAAAAGAATATACAACCGGAAAAAACGAAATTGCCATTTACAGAACTTCGATAATTCTGGCTGTGATCACGACGATTTTAGGAATTGGCGCCATGATTTTTGCGCAGCATCCGGCTTTGAGATCTATTTCGTCGGTTTCGTTAATCGGGGTTTTTGCGGCGTTGATTATTACTTTTATCTTCTACCCGATTCTGTTTAAATTATTCATATCAAACCGATCTAAAAAAGGAAATGCTCCTTTTCAGCTGCGTACCTTTTTTCACGGTGTAGTTTCCTTTTTCTATTACGGAATGGGCGGTATTGTAATGTCTGTTTTCAGTTTTACCATTATGCCAATTCTTCCGATAAAGGAAAAAACAAAAATGAAAGCATTTCGATATGCGATCTCAAAATTCATGAAATCGGTTTTGTATTCGAGTCCGTATCTTCATAAAAAAGTGATCAATAAATACAACGAAACTTTTGAAAAACCAGCCATTATCATTGCCAACCATTCTTCGTTTATCGATATTCTGGCCATGGGAATGCTGAGTCCTAAAATCATTTTTCTGGTAAACGACTGGGTGTACAACTCGCCTATTTTTGGCGGCACGGTTAGAAAAGCAGGTTTTTATCCGGTTTCAGAAGGATTAGAAGGCGGCGTAGAACACTTGCGTCAAAAAGTAAACGAAGGGTATTCGCTGATGATTTTTCCGGAAGGAACCCGTTCTGAAAGCAATCAAATCAAGCGTTTTCATAAAGGTGCTTTTTATCTGGCGGAGGAATTCAATATAGATATTCTTCCTGTTTTAATTCATGGCGCTTCAGAAGCGATTCCGAAAGGCGATTTTGTCATTCACGACAGCACTTTGACGGTTTCTATTTTAGAAAGAATTGCACCCGATAATCTTTCTTTTGGAGAAAATTACGCTGCAAGAACCAAGCATTTGAGTAGTTATTTTAAAGATCAATTTGCTAAAATCCGTCAGGAACTCGAAGGTCCGGAATATTTCAAAAAAATGCTGATCAACAGTTATGATTACAAAGAAATCGAAATCATAAAAAGCGTAAAAAGCAATTTAAAAACGCATTTAGAAATCTACTATCACTTAAACAAGCATCTTTCGGCGAAAGCCAAAATACTGCACTTAGCCAATGATTATGGCCAGCTTGATGTTTTATTGACATTGCAGGAACCGCAGCGAAAAATACATTCGTTTATCGCTGACGAAGAAAAAACGCTGGTTGCAAAAACGAATTATTTCCTGGTAAAGAGAAAAATCTCTTATCTTGAAAATATTGAAATGGCTCTAGAAAATCAATATGATGTGGTTTTAATTTCGGGTGAAGATTACAATAATGCCATTGAAAAAATCGTTTCAACAACTTCTGTAATTATTTTAATTGATAATTCAGGTTTAAAAAACACTTTGACTAACTTTGGTTTTGCGTGTGTTTTAGAAGAAAATGCTATAATCGTATTAAAGAAAAATTAAATGAAAGAGCAGTACGATGTGGTAATTGTGGGCAGTGGTCTGGGCGGATTGGTCTCGGCGATTATTCTGGCTAAAGAAGGCTACAGCGTTTGTGTGCTCGAAAAAAACAATCAATACGGCGGCAATTTACAGACTTTTGTTCGCGACAAAACCATTTTTGATACCGGAATTCATTATATCGGAGGTTTGAGTGAAGGCCAAAATCTCTACAAATATTTTAAATATCTGGGCATAATTGATCAATTGAATTTAAAAAAATTGGACGAAAATGGCTTTGACATTATTTCTTTTGAAGACGATCAAAACGAATATCCTCATGCCCAGGGTTATGAAAATTTTGTAAAACAATTAGAAGAATTTTTTCCTGAAGAAAAAACAAACCTTGAGGGATACTGCCAGAAGCTAAGAACAATTTGTGATTCATTTCCGCTTTATAATTTAAAATCAGAAGGAAAATACGACAACGAAATTCTCGAACTCAATGCCAAAGAAACCATTGATGGCTGCACTCAAAACGAAAAACTGAAAGCCGTTTTAGCAGGTTCTAATTTTTTATACGCCGGGATTCCGGATAAATCTCCGTTTTATGTTCATGCGCTTTCGGTTAACTCCTACATTCAAAGTTCATGGCGATGCATTAACGGTGGCAGCCAGGTTACAAAGCAGCTTTTAAAACAGTTGAAAAAATACGGAGGAGAATTTTATAAGTACAAAGAAGTTATCCGATTTAATGTTGAGAATAAAAAAATAATTTCGGCAGTAATGAAAGACGGAACTCAGGTTTCAGGATCTCATTTTATTTCGAATATAGAGCCAAAAACAACCTTGAAACTGGTTGGAGAAGAACATTTCAGGAAATCATTTTTTAACAGAGTGCAGAGTCTCGAAGGCGTAATATCGGCCTTTAGCCTGTATGTTGTTTTTAAGCCTGAAACCTTCAAATACATCAATCATAATCATTATCATTTCAAGCACAGCAGCGATGTCTGGACTTCGCATGATTATGATGAAGACTCCTGGCCAAAGGCTTTTATGGCCTCGATGAATGCCTCAAAAAAACAGGAAGAATGGGCAGAAGGAATGACTTTCATCACGTACATGAAATACGATGATGTGGCGCCCTGGATCGATACTTTCAACACAACCGCAGAAAAAAATGACCGCGGCGAAAGCTACGAAGAATTTAAAACCAGAAAAGTGTCTAAATTTTTAGATGAAATTGAACTGAAATTTCCGGGAATAACAGCTTGTATTCAGTCGGTACACAATTCAACGCCGCTTTCTTATCGCGATTATATTGGGGGTCATAACGGCAATATGTACGGCTATGTAAAAGATTCCCGAGACCCGATGAAAACCCTGATTCCGTCAAAAACAAAACTGGATAATCTTTTGCTGACGGGCCAAAGTATCAATATGCACGGCGTTTTGGGTGTTACGATTGGTGCTGTTGTAACCTGTTCTGAAATTCTTGGAAAAGAATATCTGGTGGCAAAAATTAATGAAGCATCTGAATAAGTGCGTGTATGAAAAACCGAATTACATATTTATTTTTTGTCGGCTTTTTATTGGCTTTTATCTCTTGCGGTACTTCAAAATCATTGCGTAATAAACCGGATATTTCTACTTATAACAACACAAAACCAGTTGTTATAAAAAAATCTGACAGCGTTTTTGTTTCAGGAAAAAATTCTCTTTTAAAAAATAAACAAGGCCTTTGGGAATTATATGTTGAAGGCGATCCGCTCGAAATTGGTCTGAATACCGGCGCTTTGTCTGACTCATTACTGCAGCAGCAGGAAAAAATATTTTTTTCGAGAATTGAAGATATTGTGCCTTCAAAATTGCAGCAAAATCTGCTGCGGAATTTCCTGAAATGGTACAATCGAAAATTATATTCGTATGTTCCTCAAGAATATAAAACGGAAATTTACGGTGTTTCGCAATATACTTCGCATGACTTTAATAATATTGCACCGCAATACCAACGCAGTTTGTACCTGCACGCCGCGCACGATATTGGCCACGCGCTTCAGGATTTGGCATTGGTGGGCTGTTCTTCTTTTGCAGCCTGGAATGAAAAATCAGAAGACGGAAATTTAATTCTTGGCCGTAATTTTGATTTTTATGTAAATGACGCTTTCGCGGAAAATAAAATAGCCGCTTTTATTAATCCAAAGGAAGGGCACAAATTCATGATGGTAACCTGGCCCGGAATGATTGGCGCGGTTTCCGGCATGAATGTAGAAGGCTTAACGGTAACGATTAACGCCTCGAAATCGAAAATCCCGATGATTGCCAGAACGCCGATTTCGATCCTGACGCGTGAAATTTTACAGCACGCCGCAACTATTGACGAAGCCATTGCCATCGCTAAAAAAAGACCTGTTTTTGTTTCAGAATCTATTATGGTTGGAAGTGCAAATGATAATAAAGCCGTTTTGATCGAAGTTTCGCCTAAAAAAATGGACGTTTATGATGTTCCCAACAGCGATCAATTAATTTGTTCTAACCATTTTCAGAGTGAAGATTTAAAAGACGAAAAACGAAATCAGCTTCAAATCATCAACAGCCATTCTGAATATCGATTCGAAAGAATGCAGGAACTTTTAAGTGAAAATTCAAAAATAAATCCAAAAATTGCTTCTGATATTCTTCGAAATAAAGAAGGTCTGAAAAATATGCCGCTTGGTTACGGAAATGAAAAAGCCCTCAATCAATTGATGGCGCACCACGGAATTATTTTTAAACCAAAAGAAAAATTAGTTTGGATTTCTGCCAATCCGTATCAACTTGGAGAATTTGTATGTTATAATTTAGATGCTGTTTTTAACGCAAAAAAAACAGATGCTGTAAGTTCATTTCAAAGTGAACATCTAAACATTGCCAAAGATCCGTTTGTACAAACAGCCGCTTATCAAAATTATCAAAAATTTAGAACTGAAGACGATAAGATAGATTGGTATCTGAAAAACAAACAAACGATAAGCCTGGAATTTATCCAGAATTATCAATCTTTAAACCCTGATTATTGGGTTGTGTATTACAAAGCAGGGTTGTACTTTTATCAAAAAAAAGAATATCAGCTGGCGAAAGTTAATTTTGAAAAAGCATTGAACAAAGAAATTACAACGGTCCCCGATAAAACAGCAATTGAAAAATATTTAAAAAAACTCAAAAGAAAATTAAAATGATTCCAGCAATAGAAAAAGATTCTTTAGAAGAAATTAAAAATTTTCAGGAGCAAAAATTAAGCTTACTTTTATCGTATATCAGTCAAAATTCTCCTTTTTACAAAAGACTTTTTGCCGGACAAAATATTGATATTTCGACCATTAAAACTATAAAAGATTTACAGCGTCTGCCCGTTACTACAAAAGAAGATTTACAGCAATACAATGATGATTTTGTATGTGTTCCTCAAAATAAAATCATCGATTATGCCTCTACTTCCGGAACTTTAGGCGATCCGGTTACTTTTGGTTTAACCGATTCTGACTTAGATCGACTGGCTTATAATGAAGCGATTTCGTTTGCCTGTGCCGGAATTGCAGAAGGCGATGTGGTACAATTGATGACGACAATTGATAGAAAATTTATGGCTGGTCTGGCCTATTTTCTGGGTTTGCGAAAACTAAAAGCCGGCGTTATTCGCGTTGGTGCCGGAATTCCGGAACTCCAGTGGGATTCTATTTTAAAATACAAACCTACTTATGTTATTACTGTTCCGTCTTTTTTATTGAAGTTAATTGAATATGCTGAAGCACACGGAATCGATTATAACAATTCGAGTATAAAAGGCGCCATCTGTATTGGAGAATCATTGAGAAACCAGGACTTTTCGATGAATACTTTGGCAAAAAAAATCACAGAAAAATGGAATATTAAGTTGTTTTCGACTTATGCTTCTACTGAAATGAGCACTGCTTTTACAGAATGTGAACACGGAACTGGCGGTCATCATCATCCGGAATTAATTATTGTTGAAGTTTTGGACGAAGATAATAATCCGGTAAAAAACGGAGAATCCGGAGAATTGACTTTTACCACTTTAGGAATTGAAGCGATGCCTTTACTGCGTTTTAAAACAGGAGATATTGTACAGCTTCATAATGAACCTTGTTCTTGCGGCAGAAATACTTTGCGTGTTGGTCCCGTAATTGGCCGTAAAAAGCAAATGATAAAATACAAAGGCACAACACTTTATCCGCCAGCGATGAACGATGTTTTAAGTGGTTTTGACAATATCGAAAATCATATTATAGAAATTTCTACCAACGATTTAGGAACAGATGAAATCGTGATAAAAATCGCCGTAAAAAACCAAACTCCGGAATTTTTACAAGAAATAAAAGACCACTTTAGAGCCAAACTAAGAGTTACTCCAAAAATTGAATTCGCCTCAAAAGAAGCTTTAAATCCTTTGGTTTTTAACCCTATGAGCCGAAAACCAATTCGGTTTTTTGATTATCGTTAAAGGTACAAAGCTGCAAAGGTTCAGAGGGACAAAGGTTTCTTAAACAACCTAAAAAACTTTGAACCTTTGTGCCTCTGAACCTTTGAACCTCAATTTGGTACAAATTGAACTAAAAAGTTGTAATTTTGCACAAAATATTGAAGATGGTCAAGATTGGCAACATAGAATTACCCGAATTTCCTTTACTGCTTGCTCCTATGGAAGATGTGAGCGATCCGCCGTTTCGCAGATTATGCAAAACGCATGGCGCTGATATGATGTATTCTGAATTTATTTCTTCGGAAGGATTGATTCGTGATGCTATAAAAAGCCGCATGAAACTGGATATTTTTGATTACGAACGCCCGGTTGGCATTCAGATTTTTGGTGGCGATGAAGAAGCAATGGCCCTTTCGTCTAAAATTGTTTCTACGGTAAAACCAGATTTAGTGGATATCAATTTTGGTTGTCCGGTAAAAAAAGTCGTTTGTAAAGGTGCCGGAGCCGGTGTTTTGAAAGATGTCGATTTGATGGTGCGTTTGACAAAAGCAGTTATTAGAAGTACTGATTTACCGGTTACTGTAAAAACCCGTTTAGGCTGGGACGAAAGCTCTATTAATATTGATGAAGTTGCAGAAAGGCTTCAGGATATTGGTGTTCAGGCTTTGACTATTCATGCCAGGACCCGTGCGCAAATGTACAAAGGCCACGCCGACTGGTCGCATATTGCACGCGTAAAAAACAACCCTAGAATTACAATGCCTATTTTTGGAAACGGCGATATCGACAGTCCTGAAAAAGCATTAAAATATAAAAATGAATACGGCATTGACGGTATCATGATTGGCCGTGCCGCAATTGGTTATCCGTGGATTTTTAACGAAATCAAACACTATTTTAACACAGGTGAACATTTGCCTGCTCCAACAGTTGCTGATCGTGTAGAGGCGGCCAGAAACCATTTAATGTGGTCGATGGAATGGAAAGGCGAGCGATTGGGAATTGTAGAAATGCGCCGTCATTATACCAATTATTTCAAAGGAATTCATTCATTTAAGGAATACAAACAAAAGTTAGTTACAACTGATGCGCCTGAAGATTTATTTGCAGTGATGAAAGAAATTGAACAGGTTTATGCGGGATATGAGTTTGTTTAGAATCAAAAATAATCTTTGTCAAAGTTTTGAACTTTGACAAAGATCTACATTACAAAAAAGACCTTCAAATTTGAAGGTCTTTTGTTATAAAATGGTCTTTGTTACTTTAATGCTTCTAAGATTTTATCTGCAATTTCAGTTTGTCCTTTTTCACTGGTAAGATAATTTCTGTCATTTTCATTAGACAGAAATCCCATTTCTAAATGTACCATACTACAATTTGCATACTTTAAGATATGAAATGGAGCTTCAGAGATATATCTTTTTTTAAGTTTTCCCATAGAACTGATTTTATCCACTACATTTTCTGCCATTTCTTTAGATTGATCGTAAAATGTTTTGTTTGACGAAATATAAGCCCCTACTCCATTTGCTTTCTCATTTGCATTAGCATTAATATGTAATGAAAATACCAGATCAGGTTTTAACTTATTTATTATTGTAACTCTGTCTGTGAGATTCATACTCATATCTCCATCACGAATTAAAACAATTTCTACATTTTCATTATGGTTCTGTTCTTTTATTTTACTCGCAATAGCTTCTGTAATATTCTTTTCTTCAAATCCATATTTATTCACGCCAGCATCATAGCCGCCGTGACCAGCATCAATTAAAACCACTTTTTTATCTAATGGCTTAAAAGCCATAAATCCGAATATGGCCAAACAAAAAACTGCTAAAAACTTAATTTTGGTTTTCATAAAATCTATCTTTTTTGGTTAAATAGATTCAACGAATATTTTTAAGAAATATTGTACAAATTTATACCTGAACTCGTTTCCACTTTCCTCTTTTGTAGAAAAATATTCCTGCTAAGGTTATCGCAGTTTCCGCAACCGGAATGGCGATAAATACGCCGGTGGGTCCCATATTAAAATGTTTGGCCAATATATAAGCCAGCGGAATTTGGAACAGCCAAAATCCGAAAAAGTTAATTCCGGTTGGTGTCCAGGTATCTCCTGCTCCGTTGAAAGTATTGATTAAAACCATTCCGATTCCGTAGAAAATAAATCCGACGCTCATAATCTGCAATGCTTCAACGGCAACTGTTTTGACCATTTCATCATTTGTAAAAAACGAAATAATATACTGTCCAAAAACCAAAGTAATTACCATAATTGTTGCCATAAAAATGACATTGTAACGCGCGGTTGTATAAACTGATTTTTCGGCACGTTCAATTTGTTTTGCTCCTAAATTTTGTCCCACTAATGTTGCTGCTGCATTACTCAATCCCCAAGCCGGAAGAATAAAAAACATCATAATTCTAAGTGCCGTTTGATAACCGGCAGAACCATGATCGCCTCCGGTTGTTGCTACTAATTGTGCCAGAAAAATCCAGCTGCAGGAAGCGATTACAAATTGTAAAATTCCCGGAGCAGCAATTTTAACCAATGCTTTTATCTGCTTAAAATCTGGAATGAAATACGATATCCTGATTTTTAAAACTCCATTTCCGGAGAATAAATGATATACTTGGTAAAGCACTCCTATACTTCTCCCTAATGTCGTGGCAAGAGCAGCACCAATTAACCCGAAAGCGGGAATTGGCCCCAAACCATTTATTAAAATGGGACATAAAATAATGTTGCAGATATTCGCCAGCCATAAACTTTTCATGGCGATTGCCGCATTTCCCGCACCGCGAAAGATCCCGTTGATTAAGAACAACAGCATAATGCACAGGCTTGATCCAATCATAATCTGTGTAAATCGATATCCATGTTCAGCAGCATCAATAGATGCTCCCATAAGCAAGAGAATATCTTTGGCATAAATAACGCCCAAAATACTCATCACGCTGTTTACTACAAATGCAATAATAATGGCCTGCATTCCGGCTTTTGCAGCAGCGGTTGGATCTTTTTCTCCAATACGACGCGCCACAACGGCTGTTGCCGCCATACTCATGCCTATTGCGAGAGAATATATAATGGTAAGGACAGATTCGGTTAAGCCAACGGTTTGAATGGCAAAACTCGAGTGTTCTAAATGACCGACAAAATATAAATCGACTAAAGCAAAAACAGATTCCATCATCATTTCCAAAACCATTGGAATGGCTAATAGAATTACTGCTCTTTTGATACTTCCGGCAGTATAATCAAATGATTCGTCGCCTTTTAGGGCTTGTTTTAAAGTGGTAAAAATTTTAGAAAACAGACTTTTCTTTATTGTTGTTTCTGTCATGATACATTAGGATAAATAATAAAACTGGTCCAGATGCTTAATCTGAACTCGAAAAACAAAACGTAGGTATCCTAATTATTCTAAAATAAAATAGGATTAGGCAGAAACAATCATAAACTGTAGATTTTTAAGACGATAAATATAAGTAATATTTTTTAGGAAGAAATATTAATCCAATAACTTTTTACTCACACGGCTGCTGGCAATTAATGACGCAACGAAACCCAGTGAAACTATCGTCGTCATTACGATAATTACATTTTCTAAAGTAAAAACTACAGGATATGCCAAAGTCGGCGTGATCATAATCAGTTCATACTGCTGTTGAAGCAATACTAAAATGATACCTAAAATAAGACCAATTATACCTCCAAAAACACTTAACAATGTTCCTTGCAGTAAAAATATTTTTCGAAGATGCCCGATTTCGGTTCCAAGATTAAAAAGGGTTTTTAGGTTTCCTTTTTTATCCAGAATCATCATTATCAAAGCGCCAATCAAGTTAAAAAGTGCGACAATAATCACCAAAGTAAAAATCAGGTAAACAGCAATATTTTCGGTATTGAGCATTTTGTACAAAGACTCATTCAGCTGTGCCCGGTTTCTTATTGTTATTTTATTTTTGAAAATCTTTTGAAGCTCTGTTTGGATCAATTTTTCGTCTGCGTTTTCTTTGAGATGAAATTCAATACCAGAAATCTGATTGGGTTTGTACAGCAGCAATTCCTGAGCTAAACCAAGATCGGCAAACACATATTTCGAGTCTAAATCTTCGCTTATAGAATAAATTCCAACAGGCAGAACGTCTGTTTTATTAAACGCTTCTTCAGGATTTTCTATTGCTCCTTTTCCTGGTTTGGGCGCAAATATCTGCAATGGATTTTCAAAATCCAGAATGCCCATCGAAAAATTCTGTGCAATTCCGTAACCAATAACGACCTGATAGGTATCTGGTTTGAGCCATTGTCCGTTAAAAAGCTTTTTCCTGATATCGTTCACGACAACATAATTGCTGTCGACGCCTTTAAGATTGGTAACTTCCTGCTTGTTTTTAAACAAAAACAAAACACGTTCTTCGATGATTTTGGAGTACGAAGCAATACCTGGAATTTTTTTAATCTGATTTTCCTGATCGGGTGCAATCAAAAAGGATTTTCCGTAAGTGCTGGTAATTTTTAAATCAGGATCAATTTCATTTGTAAACGAAAGACTGAATACTTTTAAACCGCTAAAAACAGATAAAACCACAAACAAAGCCATTGTACCAACAATAATTCCCATGCTGGCAATGCGATTGATAATATTAATAGCATTGTTTTTACTTCTGCTGAAAATATACCGTTTGGCTATGTAAAGGGGGAAATTCAATTTATGATTTTCTTCTTTTTTCTAAAAGATCACGATTTTCAATTGGGTTCTCTCTGTTTGATAAAGCGTTATCAATTTTTTCGATATAATCCAGAGAGTCATCAATAAAAAACACCAAATTAGGTACACGACGCAATTGCAGACGAACGCGCTGCGACAAATCATGTTTGATTAAGGTGCTGTTTGATTTTATGCCTTCTAAAGTTTCTTTCGCTTTATCTTGAGGAAAAATGCTTAAATATACTGTTGCCACAGATAAATCTGAAGTAACACTAACCTTGGATACTGAAATTACTAAATTACTAATTCCGTTTTTTCGCACTTCACCTTGCAAAATATCAACCAAATCTTTTTGGATGACACCGCCTATTTTTTTCTGTCTATTTGTTTCCATTGTGCAAAAATACTATTTTAAATTTCAATCGATACAATTTCAAATAAACAATAGCAGGATTTTTACATTATAACCTGGTTTTATTCCTGTTTTATATTCAAAAAGAAAAAAATTTAATGATCTGACTTGGTGTTATTTCCTGATTTACTAATTCGAAACCATGACAAAAATCATAGTATTTGACAGAATTATTCTACATATTTGATAGTACAATAAAAATCCAAATATTATGAAAAAAAGAGAACCAGCCAGTCATATTATGACGAAAAGCGTAGTGACTGTAAATGAAAATGACGACCTAAAAAAAGTCGTTGAAAAATTGAGACAACACACTATTCGACACATTCCTATTGTAAAAGGCAAAGAAGTCGTGGGCATTATCAGCCGTTCTGATATTAACCGATTGACTTTTGGAGCTTTATTTGAAGGGCAAGAGGGAGCTGATGAAGCAGTTTTGGAAATGCTTTCTATTTCTCAGGTAATGACTTCGAAACCCAAAACAGTTACATCAGATACGATCATAAGAGATGTGGCATCAATTTTTGCAAAAGAAGATTTTCACGCTTTGCCCGTTGTAGACAATGGCGAACTTAAAGGAATAGTAACAACAACCGATGTTTTAAAATATTTTTTAGAACAATTTGATTAAAAATCAAATCATATAAAGGGAACTTTTTAAGTTCCCTTTTTTTTGTTGAATGACACCATCCTGTTTCTTCTTAAAAAAAACCTTTTTCAGAATACGAAATCACAAAAAAACGTACCTCTAAAAAATTATATTTTCAAAATAAAAACTTCAAAAAATGAATTTTACATAAATTATATAATCCATATCATTTTAAATATTTGTAGAAAAATAAATTTGTATTTTAGACTAAAAAATGATTATTTTTCATTAAAAAGTGTAAAATTCAATTTATTTAATAATTCAAATATGGCGAAATTAGCACCGAGTTTAAATGATAACGGCTGGGATGAAATGTTTTCAAAAGAAGGTGTACGAGATTCTTATAGTCAGGTTTTTAAAACGCTTCAGGGTTTAAGTCACAAAAATTTAACCAGTAAGCAGCAACAGGCTTCTGATTTGTTTATGAATCAAGGCATTACTTTTACGGTTTACAGTGATGATGATAACGGTATTGAGCGTATTTTTCCGTTTGATATTATTCCGAGAATCATTACACAAAAAGACTGGCTTGAAGTAGAATCCGGAATAAAACAGCGTTTAATGGCTCTGAATTTATTTTTAGAAGATATTTACAACGATCAGAATATTATAAAAGAAGGTATAATTCCTGCAGGTTTAATTGCTTCTTGCCCGCACTATATACAGGAAGTTCAGGGTATAAAAGTGCCGCATAATATTCACGTTCATATTGCCGGAATCGATTTGATTCGTGGTGCAAAAGGAGAATTTTATGTGCTCGAAGATAATTTGCGATGCCCAAGCGGTGTGAGTTATATGCTCGAAAACAGAGAAATTACGAAACGCATTTTTCCTGATATGCTGTCGTCAAATCATGTGAGCATGGTAAGCAATTATCCTATGATTTTTCATAGTATTCTGGTTTCACTTTCGCCTCGCAGCATTTCAAATCCAAATGTTGTTTTGCTGACTCCCGGCGTCTATAATTCGGCTTATTATGAGCATACTTATTTGGCGCGTCAAATGGGAATTCCTCTGGTCGAGGGTCGGGATTTGGTCGTAAACAACAGTCGTGTTTACATGAAAACGACTTCGGGTTTGCAGCAGGTCGATGTAATTTACCGCCGTTTAGATGATGAATATCTTGATCCGCTGGTTTTTAAACCGGACAGCGCGCTTGGCGTTCCCGGACTAATTAGTGCGTACCGACAAGGAAATGTGGCTTTGGTAAATGCCGTAGGAAATGGTGTTGCCGATGATAAAGCAATTTATGCCTATGTTCCGGAT